>Ga0208639_1000009_pt1 | contig 142484 bp, 117 predicted proteins | sample ETNtaG_33_FD_185772 | JGI IMG/M metagenome (GOLD analysis project Ga0208639, IMG submission 185772) | Marine microbial and viral communities from oxygen minimum zone, Eastern Pacific Ocean - ETNP201310SV76 (SPAdes) (version 2) | ecosystem: Environmental > Aquatic > Marine > Oceanic ...
GCCCTACAAGGCCCATTTCATTTCCTAGCCCCTTCGGATTGACACTATCAGACAGCAACAAAAGACGAGCGTTTTCCATGCCACCTGTCGCCAGAATATAGACGTGTGCCGAAACAGAAAAGGTTGGGCCATCAATACAACCTACTCGGGCATTGACTACTTCTGTTGAGCTGGGGTTTGATTCGAGTTCAAGAACATTGGAGTGAAGGTAAACGCCGATATTTTTTGCTCTTCTCAACTCCTCCTGATAAGTGGTCGCAAAGCGTGTTGGTGGACTCTGATTATAGACAACGGATTTCAATCGAGAAGGCATGAGGGAGAGTGCTTTCAAACCTGTCTTTTCAAGATAAAACCCCAAGTCCTCATAGTTATAAGGTCCGAGCTCAACGATGGGCTGTGTCCGTTCATAGTAGGGGTCAAGGTCAGCACGAGTGATTGGCCAACCACTATGAGGCATCCAGTTTCTGACTTTGAAATCAATTGAATCAAGAGGGCGACAGTGCCCTGCCCAGAGGGCCGTTGTTCCTCCAAATGCCCTTAACCGGTTTGTCTCCAGGTTAAAGCTTGGCAGGCCAATATTGGTGCCGGTATAGAGTGATTGGGTCTTTTGATCGGGTGTCAATCCGCCACTTTCAAGAACGGTGACTTCGTATGAAGTTCCAACGAACTCACGGGCCATTGAAATCCCTGCTGCCCCAGCCCCAATGATACAGATGTCTGAATTGACCAGGGAGCCTTGGTCAACCTCTTTTGATTCGATAAACATGATTCAACTCAATCCCATCAGCTTGACGCTATAAACGTGTCTGGTTGTTGTTTGGTCGAATTAGCCCGGATGATGAGACTATGGCCTTGCGTAAACGGAATAAGCAGGTCAAGTTTCGAAATAAACCAGATCAGCGGGTAGACCAGCGTATAAAGCTTGAGTGCTTTTTTTGCACTTTTAATGGCACTACTGGTCATAACCACCCCTTTTCTGCCAGTCTGAGCTCCGGATGAACGTTCAGCTGCTAAAGAGAGAAGAATGTCAATTAATTCGGTAAAAAAGCGGGAGTATGTCTGGCTTTTTGTAATTACAAAGTGAGACCCCAGAAGAGAGGATAATTGTTCCAAATTATAACCTGGCCTCACATGTCCGTGTTTTTCATCGGTTAAGCCAACGGCTAACCGTAGGGCACGAATGACACTGCCTTTTTTGGTATGCGGTACATTGGCAATCAGTAGCCCCCCAGGCTTAAGGACTCGTTGAATTTCACTCAATGCCGTGTTTTCATCTTTGAGGTGTTCGAGAAGGTCAATAATGATGATGCAATCAAAAAAGTTGTCTGAGTGTGGGATCTCCGTCTCAGTCATCATCGCAACATTCGAAGAGACAACTGATTCTATGGAGTTGACTGTTTCAATATCAAGATCGGCACTGTGCCATGACCCGCCGTTCTCACGAAGGAGGTAACTCAGAATCCCATTGTCTGATCCAATATCCAGGCAGCATGAGTTTTGGTCCACACCTTCCATCATCTCCATGATGTTATTGAATTTTGCTTTCTTGGTGATCGATTTCTTGTAAAGGCCAAGAAGGAGAGAGAGGAGTTTCTGGTCTGTTATCATGACAGGCTCATTGATATACCGTATTTCTATCGATTGTAGTGGCCAATAAGTGATGAGATCTCTCTCTTCTCCTGGTCGAGAGTCCAGCCCAGGTAACTTGACATCTGTGAAGCACAAAAAGCAATAGTATCAGTATTTGGCCGGCCCTCCCCACCCAGGCCCATTCGTCTCACCAGCAAGTCGGAGAGCCGATATACAGCCTCGTTCTCTAGCAGGTAGGGGATCTCGGCGCATAGCGTATTGTCAGTTCCTGGGAGTGGTTCAAGCAGCGATGGTTGACGGATGCCCCATTCAACGATTCTCTTCATTACGGTGCCATAATTTCGCGCGAGACGTTCAAGGGTCATTGGGGACAGTTTTGCTCTGATTGGTTCTTTGAGGGTGGAGATGGGGTCAAGATCAGATTGATCGGACTCCCAGCCATATAAAGAAGTGGTGGCACGATGGGTGATGGGTCGCTGGGAAAGGGTTCTTTTTTCCAGAAGTTGGAATGTTTTTTTGGCCACCGAGAGAGCGGTGGTGTACTTAACGCCCTGTACGGCGTAGAGCCCTGTTGGACCCCCATGCCGGTGGGGGTCGATGATCTCCTCCTTCTCCATCAACCTCTCTTTGCTGTCCACGGGCAGGTGGCCGACATGGATCAGTGAGCAGTCATCTGCCGTCAGTTCGAGATTGCCGAAGGTGAGGTTGATCTCGTCCAGACAGTGGTTGATTTCATCAGCGGTCACCCGCCCTCTGTCCTCCGCAGGTGGGAGGAGATCCTTGAAGTACCAGGTGCCAAAGAGGGTCTGACCCTGCCAAGGAGAGGCGAAGAGCAGGCGGCGCTCCGGCGGACCGGATGGCTTCTTCACTTTGAGGCCAAGGGCATAAGAAGAGAGCGAGAGGGGTACGATCAGGTTGACGGCACGCTGGAAGTGGTGAGTTGAAGGGATAGAGGGGCACAGAGGAGAGAGGAGATGACGACTCCAATGCCCCGTTGTCGTGACGACAAGGTCTCCCGAGAGGGCAACTGTTTTATTACTGAGCCGGTCTACTGCAACCACTCCGGTGACAGCACCCCTCTTTGATAATATCTCTTTCACCCTGAGATAGTTGAAGGCATCCGCTCCTGCGTCCATGGCTGTCTTGACAAAGCTAAAACCGAGGCGTTCGGCATTGTTTACCTGGGCATCGGTCCATTGGGCCGCCCCGGTAACTCTTTTTGGGTCGAGCCAGCGGACTCGGTCGATCATTTCAGCCTGGCTGATGAGGCCATTTTTGAGAAAAACCGGGTCAACCTCTCCTTGAGTAAAAATACGGAGCAGCAGGTTGTAGACATAGAAGCCAGCTCCCATTATCCATCTGTTTCGTGAGAGGCTCCTGTCGGTGGGCATCAGGGAGGGTAGTGGGGAGGTCAGGTGTGGGGCCAACTTGCAGTAGTGCTGGCGATCATGGCTTGATTCCTTCATCCTTCTTAGGTTTAGGGACTGTAAATAGCGAATTCCACCATGTAAGATCTTGGCAGTATTTGCAGTTGTTCCAGAGCAGAAATCACCTGATTCGACAAGAACGGCGTTGTATCCTCTGTTGATTGCCTCCCAAAGGAGAACAGAACCATAGATGCCGCCACCGATGATTATCAGGTCGTAGTGCTGTTTGGGACTGATGGTGCGGGTCATAAAGCCTGTTTTTTTAGAGTAGCGTTATGTATTACTTTGGGTCTGAGTGCAAAAACCATATTGTACAGTGCCTGAGCAGGAATAAAGAGAGGAAGTCATTGGTTGTGAGAACAGAGCAGAAAAAAAATATTTCTCGGATCAGAGGGCGTCACTTGATGCCTGATTTCTGGCTCCAATGGCTCGCGATTGGTGTGCTTGTTTTGATCCAGTTTCTTCCGAGGAAGATATTGATGGGATTGGGAGCCCTGATAGGGACGCTCTTTTCCAGACTAAACAAAAAACGTCGGGATATCGCCCAGAAAAACATTGAACTCTGTTTTCCGGAAAAAACCGATATTGAGCGACAACAGCTCCTGCAGCTTCATTTCAGAACATATGGGAAAGGGGTTCTTGATCTGGGGTTGATCTGGTGGGGCAGTGAGAGGCGTCTGGAGAAGCTAACTGACTGTGAAGGGATGGAACACTATCGGAGCGCACTTAAATCAGGTCGTCCGGTCATTGCGATTACACCACACTTGATAGGTCTTGAGTTTTGTGGAGGGATGCTCTCACGCCTTCATCCAATGGTGGCGATGATGAAAGAATTTCACAACCCACTTTATAACAGGCTTATTACAAAGCGACGTGGTCGTTTTGGGTTGATAATGGTTAATAGAAATCAGGGCCTGCGGCCTCTCCTCAAAGGGTTGAAGCGTGGCAGGAGCTGCTTCTACATTCCTGATGAGGACTTTGGATCAAATAATTCTGTGTTTGCCCCCTTTTTTGGGCAACAAGCCGCAACCCTGACTACTCTTGGCCGAATGACCAAAATGACCAATGCCCTGGTTCTCCCCTGTTTTGCCTTTTTAGACCCTGAATCGGGAAGATATCAATTTGTGATTAGAGATGCGCTTGAAGATTTTCCAAGTGATGATCAGACAGCTGATGCAACCAACATGAACAGGGCAATGGAGCAGGGAATTCGACAAGCACCCGAACAATATATGTGGACACAGCGCTGGTTCAGAACCCAGCCTGATGGCCAGGCCTCTCCCTATGAGTGAAATTTATTTCCTGGGTATCAGTTTCGCCAGAAAGAGCGAGAGAGCAGAACCAAAAGAGTGAACAGTTCAAGTCTTCCGAGCAGCATGGTGAATGCCAGCACCCACTTGCCGGGGGAGCTGATTGCCGAGTAGTTTTCAGCCGCATTGCCAAGCGCAGGACCAAGGTTGTTCAAGCAGGCGGTCACTGATGAAAAGGCAGTAACCAGATCACTGTCAGTAATGGTCATTACCAGAGAGAGACAGACGTAGCTAAGGACATATAGCGCGAAGAACCCCCAGACCGAAGTAATAACCCCCTCGGGCACCGGGCGTCCATTCAGTTTAATCGGTATCAGTGCATTGGGATGAACCAGTTTGGAGATCTCTCTCCGTCCCTGTTTGAAAAGCAGCAGGGCACGGATCACCTTCATACCGCCTGCCGTTGACCCGGCGCACCCTCCAATTGCACTCATTATTACCAGCATCACCGGCAAGAGAGAGGGCCACCATGAGAAGCCGTTAATTGTAAAACCGGTTGTGGTCGCAACTGAAACAACCTGGAACCATCCATTCCACAGGGCGTCTGCCGGGTGGTCAAAGGTATTGTTGAACAGGAGTACCCCCGAGGTAATTACTCCGGCAACTGCAACAATAGAAAAATAGACGACCGTTTCATTGTCCTTGAAGTACCCTCGTATGCTTCTCATCCGCCATGCACTGAAGTGGAGTGCAAAATTGACACCCGAGAGCAGCATGAAGATCATACTGATCATCATTACACCATGGCCTGGAAAAAAGCCGAGGCTGGCATCATGAGTTGAGAAGCCCCCGATGGCAACGGTTGAGAAGCTGTGGGTAATGGCATCAAATGTACTCATTCCGGCCAAACGATAGCTGATGGCACAAACAATTGTTAAACCCAGATAGATATACCAGAGTGCTTTTGCCGTTTCGGTAATACGTGGGGTGAGCTTAGAGTCTTTAAGTGGTCCTGGGGTTTCGGCCCTGTAAAGCTGCATCCCGCCAACACCCAGCATCGGCATCACAGCCACGGCAAGGACCACAATACCCATTCCACCGAGCCACTGGAGCTGTTGACGGTAGTAGCGGATCGAAATCGGGAGATCATCGATGCCTGTCAGTATCGTTGCCCCGGTAGTAGTGAGACCTGACATTGATTCAAAAAAGGCATTGGTAATAGATATTTCTGGGCTTTCGGCGAAAAGGAAGGGCAGTGCACCGAAGGCTGCAAGGACGGACCAGAAGAGGACGACAATCATGAAACCATCACGGTAACGAAGCTCATGTTTATGATGACGTACGGAAGACCAGGCCAATGCCCCTGTTGCCAGGGTCACTCCCCAGGCGATCAGAAAAGGTTGGGATGCACCATCTTCTGACACTATCGCAATGATGAAGGGGGGGAGATGAGTACTGCTGAATATCATCAGCAGTATTCCCAAAACTCTCAGTACTACCTGATACTGCATAGTGCTCTTCTTGGCAGCAATACTTCAATCATGATTAAAAAAAGGAGACGTCAACTGAAAATAGCTTTTCAATCTGAGTGATGCGACGTTTATCAATAACAAAGAGAATGACATGATCCTCAGCCTCAATCACGGTATTGCCATGGGCAATTATTACTGAAGAGCCTCTGATGATGGCACCGACTGTTGTATCAGGAGGCAAGTTAATCTCTTTTAGTTGCTTGCCGACAACTCGGGAGGTCTTAGGATCACCATGAGCCACTGCTTCAATGGCCTCGGCAGCGCCTCGTCGCAGGGAGTGCACTGCAACTATATCGCCACGACGGATTTGAGTCAGTAGAGAACCTACCGTTGCCATGCTTGGGGAGATGGCAATATCGAGCATGCTGCTCTCCAACAAGTCAACATAGACCGAGCGGTTAATGAGGGCCATTGTTCTTCTTGCCCCCAGGCGTTTTGCCAGCATTGCCGACATAATATTGTCTTCATCATCGTTGGTAAGGGCGCAAAATACTTCTGTTGAATCAATGCTCTCTTGAAGCATCAGCTCCTCGTCGCTTGAATCCCCACATAGCACTACGGTGTGGTTCAGTTCTTCGGCAACCAGTTGAGATCTGGCAGGGTTACGTTCAATCAGCTTGACATGAAAATCACTGCTTTCCAGGGTTGACGCAAGACGAAGTCCTATATGTCCAGCGCCAGCGAGTATGATTCGTCGACCCGGACGATCAGGCCCCCGAAACTCATCCATGATGGCTTCAATATGTTCAGCAGCAGCAATAAAGAAAACATCATCGTCAGGTTCTATTACCGTATTCCCCTCAGGAATAATGGGTTGGCCTTCTCTATAGATAGCGGCAACGCGAGCATCAATCCCTGGGATATGATGGCGTAAAGTAGAGAGCTCGTGTCCTACCAGTGGCCCGCCGGAAGATGTTTTTATGCCAACGAGCTGAACCCTCCCTTCTGCAAAGTCAACGACTTGAAGTGCGCCGGGGTGTTCGATCAGTCTTAAAATCTGGCGGGTGAGAATCTCTTCAGGGCTGATAATGACATCAATCGCCATTCCAAGGGGTCGCCCCTCAACATCCTTGCTGAACAGTTGATCGCGATGGTTAAGATATTCAACGGAACGAATACGGGCCATTTTTTTTGGGGTGTCAAAGAGGGTGTGTGCAACATGACAAGCCACCATATTAATTTCATCACGGTTGGTTACAGCTAGAAGCAGGTCTGCATCATCAGCACCAGCTTGTTGTAGAACTGAAGGGTAAGCACCTGAGCCACGTACGGTCCTGATATCCAGGCGATCCTGTAACCCCGCAAGTCTTTCTCCGTCGAGGTCAACGAGAGAGACATCATTGGCCTCTCCAGCCAAAATCTCAGCCATTGAAGTTCCAACTTGACCTGCACCGAGAATGATAATTTTCATTTGTCTGTTTCCTGACGACTGGCTTTGGGGTCAATCCCAAGGCTCTTCAACTTACGATAGAGGTGGGTTCGCTCAAGTCCGACTTCCTGAGCTACTTCAGAGACATTCCCCCCTGTTTTTTGCAGATGGTAGAGAAAATAATGGCGTTCAAAGTCATCACGTGCATCTCTTAGGGAGGCATTATAGTTTTCAGGCTGGGCGGGTTCAGATTTTACTTCAGGGTACTCCCTGGCTTTTCCCTGGAGAGCAGCAAGAACTTCATTTGCCCCGATTTCGGGACCTTTCCCCAGGATCAGTAACCGCTGTACCAGGTTTTTAAGTTCCAGTGCGTTACCAGGCCAATTATAGTCAAGGAGTGCCTGGAAAGCGGCTTTACTAAATCGTCTTGAAGTTAGATTGCTCTGTTCAACCAGGGTTGAAATATAGTGGGCCACCAGGTCTGGAAGATCATCCAAATGAGTGCGCAATGGGGGAATAGAGAGCGGCACAACATTTAAACGGTAGTAAAGCTCTTCACGAAAGCGACCAGAAGTAACAGCTTCTGCAAGGTCTCTATTGGTTGAGGCAATAATTCTTGAGTCAATCGAGAGAGATGTGCTGCCCCCGATACGACGGAATCTGCCCTCATCAAGAGCACTGACCAGCTTGATTTGGGCCTCAACGTTAAGGTCAGCAATCTCATGAAGATACAAAGTACCGCCTCGTGCCTCTTCAAATCGACCGGGCAAAATCTCATCCTCTTGTTCAGCGCCGAAGAGTTCTATTGCAAGGTTTTGTGTTGGTGCTGCAGCCAGGCTTACTTCAATAAATGGGCCATCAGAACGTGAACTCTCGCAGTGAAGGGTATGTGCAGCAGTGAGCTTTCCACTCCCTGCTTCCCCAGTTATTAACACCCAACTGTCTGTAGCTGCAATACGTGATATCTGACTCTTAAGCTCCGTGATTGGACGACTGTTCCCAATAAGTTTCATATCGGGTTTGAGCTTTTCTCTCAGCCGCAGGTTCTCTTTGACAAGCTGAATATTATCAAGCGCCCGCTCTATGGTGACTAATAGTTTTGCCGTACGGAGTGGCTTCTCAATAAAGTCATAGGCCCCATATTTAAGAGCCTCTACAGCTGTTTCAACTGTACCGTGTCCTGAAATCATAATAACAGGGACTTGATTTCCCGCACTACTCCACTCTTTGAGCAGGGTAAGGCCATCATCACCAGGCAGCCAGATATCGAGAAGGATCAGGTCAAAAGCCTGTTCCTTTACCAGCTCTCTTGCCGCTTCAGCACTCTCTGCCGTTGTTGTTTGATAGTCTTCATCCTTCAGAATATCGCTAACGACCTCTCTGATATCAGGTTCATCATCAATAATGAGTATTGAAGCTTGAGGCATCTACTGTTTACCTTTCTGGTCTGGTTTTTCCTGTATTGATGCAAGAAGTCGGTAGGGAAGGGCAATGGTCATCATCGCTCCGAGTGAATTATTATAGGCACGAATTACACCCCCAAGCTCCTCTACAATTCTAGTTACGATGGCAAGCCCAAGGCCAGTTCCTTTTGGCTTGCTGGTGACATAGGGTTCAAAGACCTGGTCGAGCAAATTATCCGGAATGCCGGGTCCGTTGTCCTGAATTGAAATTTCCACCCACCCATCTCCTTTTCCAGCGAGGGTTGTTGTTATAGTAATTGTTGGATCATCGCTGTTTTCCAGGGCGTCCAGGGCATTAATGATCAGGTTATTCATTATCTGACGCAACCTGCCGGTATCAAGCATGAGCATCGGGATTGAGCCATCAAGCTCAAGATGGTAGTTAACCACCTGTTGGCTATTCCGATAGAGTTCTATCACATCACCGATAAGCTCATTAAGGTCAACCTCAATCGGATTCATCTCAACAGGCCTGGCATAGTTTGCAAACTCATTTACCATTTGCATCAGTGATTCGACCTGTTGGGTTATGGTTCGTGTAGAACGATCGAGCGTTGCCCTTTGTTCGATCGGGAGCTGATTGAGATATTTGCTCCTAATCCGCTCAGCAGAAAGTTGTATTGGGGTGAGTGGGTTCTTGATTTCATGAGCGAGGCGTCTCGCCACCTCTCCCCATGCTGCATTACGCTGAACCTTGATCAGAGTAGTAATGTCGTCAAATACAACAACACACCCCCCGCCAAACCAGCCATGGACAGGAAGTGGAGTGATTCTGCAAAGAAGCACCTGACGCCCACTTGGCCCATAGAGGGTAAGTTCTTGTTCACTCACTTCCAGTTTTTGGTCTGTACAGGATTGAACCATCTCTGTTATGGGTGAGAGCCATTGGAATTTTGCTTCCAGATCTTTAATTGGGGAGGATTCCGCCTCTTCGAGTTTGATTCTGAGAATGGTTTCTGTGGCCTGATTGGCAGTACGAAGATGAAGTCGCTTGTCAAATGCCATAACCCCTGAAGAGAGGTGGCGAAGAACGGTGTCAAGATAGGTGTGTTCTTCTTCTGCGCGCTTCTTGGCACTCTGGGTTTTGCGTTGGGCAAGTTTTACCTGTTTGGCCATGTCATTGAATGATTCTGTGAGAATACCAAATTCATCATCACTCGTGACCTGTAGCTGAGTATCATAGTTGCCTTTGGCGATGGATTCCGTTCCCAGTGCTAATTCTCTCAATGGCGCTGAAAGACGGCGGGATAGAAAAATTGCAATCCAAACTACCATTGTTATGGTCATCAAGACAATCAGTGTAAGGGTGAGTATAAAACTGAATTTAAGAGGTTCCCTGAGATACTCAAGTTTGGCAAAGCCAACTGTTGCCGCTTCAATATTATCTGCAAGGCGTGCATACCTGTTGGGCAGTGGTTGGAGTACCTGAAGGATTCTGGTTGGAATGTTCGGATTAAGATTGTAGACAGGGACAACAATACGAAAGCGTATTCCTCCGGACTCATCAGGTTCTATTTTGGAAAACTGTTCTTCGCGCCGAAGCAGGCCAAGGATAGACTCAGGAAGTGTCTCTGGGAGCAGTTTGGTGGGGTCAGTCTGGCTTGAGGCAATCACTCTGCCGGAGAGGTCGATCAGGCTTATCTCCTGATAGTCATTGGACTCTCTTTGTTCATCAAGAAGCTGGATAATCTCAAGGGTGTTGTTATGGGTTTCAAACTGTTGGGCATTGGCCTCCACTTTAGTGACCAAATCTTTTTTGAAACTTTCTATAGAGCTCTGGCTCAGCATTAGCGCGTCATCAAGAGCCTGTTCAATGTGAATATCAAACCAGCTGTCAATTCCTCGACTCAGGAACTGAGAAGAAAAATAGTAAATCACAAGTAGGGGGATGATAGAAACAAGAGCAAATCTTCCAAGCAGGCGCCAGGTTAAACTTGTCTCCAGTTTGGAACGCCGATGCTGACGATAGAGATGGATAAGGTTGAATGAGATTAGTACCGTTAAGACCACAATTCCAATTATGTTTAGCCACAGCAAATGCGTGTAGTATGGGCTTAAAGTGGGTGAGTGCTGTGTGGCAAGAGAAAATAAGTACTGAGTGACCAAAAGGAGAGCAACCAACATAATTGAAGGTACAGGTCCAATTAAGAGACGATGTATTAATTGATGATAGGCCATTGGGTCCAAGTGCTGTTCAGTTGCCAGTCCTGGTCAGTAAAAGTATGGAGTCTTAAAGGTATGGGTAACAACCTATCATCAACCCTTACCCTCATTTTTAGTGAATATTGCACATCTGCTATTGAGAGGGGGCGATCAAGCTGTAAAGAGAAGAGCTCTCGCGATCCAATTGCAGTAATCGCTTCAGTTGCTGTTGGGTAGTTTGTTATTATGTTGGTGATCCCGTTTACCACTATGAATTGTCTCGTCAGTGAGTGATATCGAATAGTCATCGGAAAATGCCAATGGGAAATATCACTATCCCACAACAAAGGCCTTCTTTGTGTCAGGACCATCTCAATAACGATATGGATCGGGATCCCATGTCCTATCGCCTTTTTTACCTCCTGGCTGAGCATCAGGTCAAAGTCAGGGTAGACATGAAGAGTACGATCATCGGTTTTTGTTGCAACGTTATTGATGGTGAATCCAGCCCCTTCACAGGCCGGTGTAATGCCCACCAGAGAGGCAAGGACAAAAAGGCATAAGAGGCCTTTGGCACGGTGCACATTCATAACAAGTGCACAAGGATGATCAACATCACGCTCAACATGGTTGGATTACAGCCTAATCTCTATTTTTTTGCTAGTCCTGCGTAGAAAAATCCATCACCGTGGTGAACACCCTGGAGGCGCTGATAGCCATAGGGCTGTACTAACCCGATTGATCTATCTCCAGATTGTAAATCCGTATTTGGCAGTCTATGAGTGGCATCAGGATGTTCATTGAGGAATGATTCAATTTGAAGTGTGTTCTCCTGGGGAAGCACTGAGCATGTGGTGTAGAGCAAATATCCATTCTCAGTGAGTAGTGGCCAGAGAGCGTTAAGTAGTAATCTCTGTTTTGCGGCGAGTTGACTGATGTCTGAGGGCCGCCGAAGGTGTCGGATGTCAGGATGTTTGGCAATAACCCCTGTTCCGGAACAGGGAGCATCGATCAGGATGCGATCAAAGAGACGACCATCCCACCACTTATCAGTATCGATGCCATCTCCTATCACCACTTTAGCATCAAGTCCAAGTCGTTTAAGGCTCTCATCTATGCGGCCAGCTCTTTTTGGATCAATATCAAGAGCAACCAGTTCATCCAGTTCCGGGCAGAGTTCCAGAAGGTGTGTTGTCTTGCCTCCAGGTGCTGCACAGGCATCAAGAACCCTCATTCCAGGCCTGGCCGAGAGCGCCAGGCTGGCGAGTTGAGCTGAACAGTCCTGGACGGAGACCACTCCCTCTATAAAGCCAGGGAGTGAAGTAACAGGGTGCCTCGATACAAGCTGGATTGCAGAAGGGCAATCAGTGATAGCGACGGCCTGAATTGATGATGATGAAAGGGTGCACAGATATTCTTCCCGGCTTGTCTTTTGGGTATTGACTCGCAGGGTGAGAAGGGGACGGCAGTTGTTCGCATCAATGATGGCCCTCCAGTACTGAGGCCAGGCTTGATTAAGAGCAGTGATAAGCCATTCAGGGTGGGCTGTCTTAACACTCAGTGAACGCTCAATTTTATCCAGAGAGGAGCGCTCTTTTATGAAACGGCGGAGTACGGCATTAACAAGGCCACGCGCCCATTGCTTCCCGATCAAAGGTGCCGCCCCAACTGTTTCTGATACTGCGGCATGATGGGGAATATCAGTATGAATGAGCTGATAAAGACCCAGGGCAATCAGAGCGGCGAGGTCTTGGTTTTTTCTCTTTAAAGGCTGTTCAAGCAGGTTTGAGGTGATGCTTTCAAGAGTGGTCCACCAGCGAACTGTTCCATAGGCCAGTTCCTGGATTAATCGACGATCAGGTTCAGATCCGGTAGTCGGAAGATTGTTGATAATTTGGGAGTAGGTTCTATCCAGAGAGTGTCGGTTGAAAATTACTTGAGCAATGATCCTGGTTGCCGTAGCACGGCTGTCGCTCCCGGATAGAGTGTCAGAATCTGGGCTTTTCTCACTCTTTGCAGCCAAGACGTCCCCCTGCCTGAAGTGGATAGCCATGCAGAAAATCCATCGTAGGTAGCGGCTGACCACCAGGTCGTTGTAAGAGTGTGATATTTAGCGAACCACGACCACACTGAACCAATATTCCATTTTTTGAACTTTCGATCACAGTACCTGGCGGGGTGCCGGACTCCTGCTCTGATACCTCTCCTTCCCAGAGTTTCAGAGGGGTGGAGCCATCCGCTGTGCGTGCAGTGGGCCAGGGGTTGAAGCCACGGAGCCGGCGGTTGAGCTCCAGAGCAGATTGTGTCCAGTCAAGCTCGCTCTCCTCTTTGGTTAGTTTAGGGGCATAAGTCGCCTGGTCTGAATTCTGAGCGACAGGATTGATCTCTCCCGTAATCAGGCGCTGCAATGAGTCTTTTAGCACTCTTCCGCCCTCAAGTGCGAGTTTGTCATGAAGGGTGCCGGAGGTCTCACGCTCCAGGATGGGTACGCTCACCTGAGCAAGTATCTCTCCTGTGTCGAGACCCTTATCCATCTGCATCAGGGTGATCCCACTCTCTTGATCTCCGGCAAGGATTGCTCTTTGGATCGGAGCAGCACCACGCCATCGAGGGAGAAGCGAAGCATGGACGTTGACGCAGCCCTTTAGAGGGATTTCAAGAATTTTCTCGGGCAGAAGATTGCCATAGGCAACAACCACAATCAGCTGAGGGTCTAATTCAACAATCGTTTCAGCTTCCTCTTCCAGTGAGTTCGGCTGGAAAAGAGGCAATTCATGTTTTCTTGCAAAAATCTTGACTGGGCTCTGCTTCAGGTGCCGTCCTCGTCCAGCAGGCCGATCCGGCTGAGTAAAAACACCGGGAATCTCTGCCCCCACATCAAGCAGTGCCTGCAGGCTGGGAACTGCAAAGTCGGGTGTGCCAGCAAATAAAATCTTCAATGTCGTTCACTTCGCATAGTTAGATCAACTCAGCTTAAGTTGCCTCCTCTTCTAGGCGTTGTTAGCGGATTGTTTTGCCTCTTTGAGCAGACGTTTTTTTATTCTCTCTTGTTTCAGCCTGGAGAGGCGATCAACAAAAACTTTGCCATCAAGATGGTCTATCTCGTGCTGGAGGCAGACAGCAAGCATCTCATCAGCCTCTTCTGTGATCGGTTTTCCATTGCGGTTGAGGTAGTTGATTTTGATTTTCTCAGCTCGACCTATTTCAGCAAAGATGCCGGGCACCGAAAGACATCCCTCCTCATGGAGCTGGCTGCCGGATTGTTCAATAATTTCAGGATTAATGAACACTCTGGGCTCATTCTGGGTCTCAGAGAGGTCAATGACCACAATTCGCCTGGCAACATTTATCTGGACTGCGGCGAGGCCAATACCTGAAGCGTGGTACATGGTTTCAATCATGTCATCGATCAGGTTGAGGATGCCGGCATCCACCTCATCGACAGCTATCGCACGTTGCCGAAGGCGTTGATCGGGATAGATGAGGATATCAAGAAGAGCCATGGTGTGATCTTGAAAAAGCAGATGAGAAAATACAAGCCTCAGCCATTGTACCGTTGAACTGGGTTTTTCGATATGGCTCAAAGAGATGAGAGCCAAAAAATGTGCTCCTGCAGAGGGTTATCCCCTGATTATGAGGATTAAGAGATGAAGTTTCCGGTAGAAGAGTTGCTCGCCACTCTGGCGCTGTTAAAAGTGCCTGGGCTTGGGGCTCGGCGCCGATATTGCCTGGTTGACTGCTTTGGCGGCGCAAGTGCTGTTTTTGCCGCTCCCAGAGATAAAATTGAAACAATATTGGGTCCTGGCCATTGTGCACTTCCCTTTTTGCAAAAAGGACTCGATGGAATTGATGTTGGCTCAGAAATCAACTGGATTGAAAAACCAGGACACCATTTCATACCCCTTCACCATCCGCTCTTCCCCCCACTTCTGAAACAGATTCCAGACCCTCCGGTTGGCCTGTTTGCCAGAGGTGACCTGAGTCGGCTCTTCAAGCCCCAGGTTGCTATTGTCGGCAGTCGCAGGGGGACACCTGGTGGTCAGGATGTTGCGCGCACTCTGGCGGCTGGCTTAGTCGAGAGAGGATTCAGTGTGATAAGTGGACTGGCCAGCGGTATTGATGGGGCGGCCCATTGGGGTGCTATTGACCATAATGGGAGTACTGTTGCTGTTACTGCTGCCGGAGCTGACCGGATATATCCGGCAGCCCATCGTCGGCTTGCCGATAAAATCAGCTCTTGTGGGGCCCTTTTAACGGAATATTCGTTAGGCATACCTCCACGAAGAGAGCATTTTCCTGCACGCAATAGGTTAATCAGCGGTCTTGCCCTCGGTGTTGTTGTGGTAGAAGCGGCATCAAGAAGCGGGTCGTTAATTACCGCGAGATTGGGTGGAGAGCAGGGGCGTGAGGTTTTTGCAGTTCCTGGACCAATACGCTCTCCTCTGTCGGCAGGGTGTCATCAGCTCATCAAGCAAGGTGCTAAATTGGTTGAAGGGATTGAGGATATCGTTGACGAACTGCCAAGGTTCAAAACGCCACCTGCCAGTAGAGACCCTATTCAAGAACAAGAGCCTGGTTCAGTTGTAGCTGATGAAGTGCTGGTCGGGTCAATAGATTTCACACCTACCCCACTCGAGGTTATTGTTGATCGAAGTGGATTGACGGATCAACAGCTTTCCTCCATTCTCCTTGGTATGGAGTTGCGGGGGCTCATCGCTGCCACAACCGGAGGTGGTTATCAGAGAATTAAGTAGAGACAGATGAGGGCTGACTACCTCCCTCGCGGTTAATGGATATAAAGGGATGATGTAATCTTCTCCTATCGTCCGCATCGGTGGGGTGGTTGATTGACGATCTGGGGGAGGGCTTCAGTTTTTGCAAGAATAGAGTTTATTGTGGCATGACAGGGCAGTAATGCTATTAAAAACAACGAGATAGATCTGCCGGCCTGGGGGGGAATCATGGTTAGAGGCCAAAGGGGCTGTAAACCGTTTGAAAAGCGGATGCACGTTGGTTACAGCCCTTGGCTGAGATCCGGATCGCTTTATTTGTATTTTTTTGATAGGTTCGCAGAATTATGAAAGAGAATATGCTTGATGTGCTGATCTACCTCTTCGAGAACTATATGTTCGAGGAGCAGGTGATTCAGCCTGATCAAGAAGCGATTGTTGCTGAACTCTCCCAGGCAGGGTTTGAAACCGGTGAGATTGATAAGGCGATAGACTGGCTTGCAGAACTATCAGAGATGCGGGAGCAACTGACAGACGATCGCTTTGCCGGTGGGCGCTCAGATTCAGTTAGACACTATTCCCCTCTCGAACAGGCTCGGATCGGCGGTACTATTCAGCGATTACTTCTCTCTTTGGAACAATCAGGGGTGATTGATCCTGAAGCAAGAGAGATGGTAATCGATCGAATTATGGCTTTAGAAGAGGTGGATCTTGATCTCGACCATGTTAAATGGATCGTGATGCTTGTCCTCTCCAGTAGAGCTGATCAGGGAGAAGATACATTGTTGGTTGAGGAGCTTACCGTCGACTATCTTCCCGGATCACTGCATTAATCACGCAATCCGGCCGGTCAAAAAACACACATACACTTGCTTCACGATGTGATGTCGACTAACGTCTGCGCCCCATGGAAGGGAATTACCCCAGATTTTAAGTACAGTATCATCTCATACTAGAGAATTGCTTACACATTATTGAGTTATGCCTAACAATCTAATCGTTGTCGAATCCCCAGCAAAAGCCCGCACAATAACGCGTTATCTGGGTAAGCGCTTTGAGGCTCTTGCCACCTATGGTCATGTTCGTGATCTCCTGCCCAAAAGTGGTGCTGTTGTGCCTGATGAGGGTTTCAGGATGAACTATGAAGTGATTGATCGAAATCGCAAACACGTTGATGCAATCGCAAAAAAACTTAAACAGTGTGATGCACTCTATCTTGCCACTGACCCTGATCGAGAGGGTGAAGCGATTTCATGGCATCTACTTGAATTACTCAATCAAAGAGGGGTGCTTGGGGAAAAACAGGTTTTCAGAGTGGCTTTTTATGAGATCACAAAAAAGGCCATCCAGGAGGCAGTTGAAAACCCAAGTACACTGTCGACAAACCTGATCAATGCTCAACAGGCCCGTCGGGCACTCGATTATCTGGTCGGTTTTAACCTCTCCCCGCTGCTGTGGAAGAAGGTGCACCCTGGATTGTCGGCAGGCCGGGTACAGAGCCCGGCACTGAGGTTGATCTGTGAGCGTGAACATGAGATCGAAAAGTTTGAGCCTCGTGAATACTGGACCATTGAATCTGACCTTGAGGAAAAAGGAGATGCCTTTGAGGCGAAATTAACCCACTTTGAAGGCAACAAACTGAGTCAGTTTGATATTGGCAATGAAGAGTATGCAACCAGAGTGAGGGAAGCGATTGAAGAAGCGTCGGGCAGTAATCTTACGGTTTCCACTATCGAACGAAAAAAACGTCGCCGCCATCCGGCACCTCCCTTTACCACTTCCACCCTCCAGCAGGAGGCGTCACGAAAGCTTGGGTTTGGCGCCAGTCGGACAATGAGAGTGGCCCAGCAACTCTATGAAGGCATCAATGTTAATGGAGAACAGACAGGGCTTATCAGCTATATGCGGACGGATTCGGTTAACCTGGCCAATGACGCCATTGAACAGATTCGGGCCTTTATCCAGGTTCAATATGGTGCTGAGAATGTGCCAGAAAAAATTCAGCGATATAAAAATCGCTCGAAGAATGCCCAGGAAGCCCATGAGGCCATCCGCCCAACACGGGTTGACCAAACGCCTGCTTCCTTGGAGGGGTTGCTCGATAGTGATCAATATCGACTCTATGATTTGATTTGGAAACGCACCATGGCCTCTCAGATGGTTCATGCTGTTTTTGACCAGGTTGCTGTCCAGTTTGCAGCAGGAAGCCAGAATGATCTCTTTCGGGCGACAGGATCAACCCTGGTAGTGCCTGGATTTATCGCTGTCTATCAAGAGGGCAGAGATGACGCATCAAAGCCTGAGAAGGAGGGTAGCGCTCTTCCAGCCCTTGAAGAGGGACAGAAGGTCTCCCTGCTCGCAGTAAGGGCAGAACAGCATTTTACTGAACCTCCCCCCCGTTATTCCGAAGCCAGCCTAGTTAAAACCCTTGAGAGCTATGGAATTGGTCGACCATCCACCTATGCAAACATTATTCGAACACTTGTTGACCGTGATTATGTTGAACTTGAAAGTCGACGATTTACCCCAACGGACATCGGAAGGGTTGTCAATCACTTCCTGACCAAGCATTTTTCCCAGTACGTTGATTATGATTTTACCGCCAAGCTTGAAGATGAGCTTGATGCGGTCTCTCGGGGTGAAAAAGAGTGGACTCCGGTCATGGAGACATTCTGGGGGCCCTTTGATCAACTGCTGCGTGAGAAAGAGAGCTCAGTAACTCGGGAGGAGGCGGTACAGGCGCGTGAATTGGGGACAGATCCAAAGAGTGGAAAACCCGTCAGTGTGAGGATGGGACGATATGGCCCTTTTGTACAGATCGGTACTCGCGAGGATGAGGAGAAGCCGAAGTTTGCCGGACTCAGGCCTGGTCAAAAAATGAGCCAGATCGATTTTGATCAGGCGATGGAGCTATTTAAATTACCGCGCGAACTCGGCGCTGGAGATGACGGCTATCAGTTGCGGGCTAATATTGGACGTTTCGGCCCCTATATTCAATATGGGGCAAAAAAATACGTTTCTCTTAAAGAGGAAGATCCTTACACCGTCAGCTTGGAGAGCGCACTCCAAATCGTAAGAGCAAAAATTGAAGAAGACCGTAACCGGGTGATACACCATTTTGAACAAGAGGGGATTCAAGTGCTGAATGGACGTTATGGACCCTATATTACGGATGGGTCCAAGAATGCCAGGATACCAAAAGATATAAATCCTGCAGGGCTTTCTCTGGAAGAGTGCCTGGAACTTTTGGCAAAAGCACCAGAACGGAAGCGACGCGGTAAAAAAGCCTCAAAGAAAAAAATGGCAACAAAAAAGAAAACAGCCAAGAAAAAAACAACCAAAAAGAAGACGGCCAGAAAAAAAACAACAAAAAGAAAGACCAAGAAAAAAGTGACCGAAAAAAGCCAGTAGAAGTAGATTACCTCACGAATGGAGTGGTGCCCACAGGGCAAGGAGAAGAACCTCAGGTGCTGACCACGACCGCCAGGGCGACACCGCGCCCCTCATCAACCCAGGCAATGGCCTGTTTCAAAATCTCATTATTACCGGGCACCTATGCGTTCTCCCGGGTTTATCCACCGTCACCGGGAGCTGGATCAAGCAGTTCGACCAGTTCATCAGTGATCGCGCCACCGAGTTGATCAGGTTCAACCAAAGTGAGTGCGCGCTGATAATAACGGGTGACATCATGGCCGATGCCGATGGCAGACAGCTCCACCTGACCGGCAGCCTCTATCTCGGCGATAACCTGGCGAAGGTGTTGTTCGAGGATCGAACCCGTATTGGCGGACAGGGTGGCGTCATCGACCGGTGCACCATCACTGATTACGATCAAAATCTTGCGCCGCTCGACCCGGGACTGCAAGCGCCTATAGGCCCACGCCAATGCCTCGCCGTCTATGTTCTCTTTAAGCAGCCCTTCCCGAAGCATCAAGCCGAGACCCAGGCGCGCGCGCCGCCAGGGAGTGTCCGCCGATTTGTAAATGATATGGCGTAAATCATTGAGCCGGCCCGGCTGAGAGGGTTGTCCGGTTGCCAGCCAACGCTCACGTGCACGGCCACCTTTCCAGGCGCGGGTGGTAAAACCCAGGATCTCGACTTTTACCCCGCAGCGTTCCAGGGTGCGTGCCATCATATCAGCGGTAATAGCAGCTGATAGAATTGGCCTGCCGCGCATCGATCCGGAATTATCGATCAGACAGGAAACAATGGTATCGTGCAGTTTGATTTCTTTTTCACGCTTGAACGACAATGTGTTCAGCGGATTAGTAATAACCCGCGATAATCGCGATGTGTCCAGTACTCCTTCTTCCAGGTCGAATTCCCAGCCCCGGTTTTGTTTCGCCAGCAACCGGCGTTGCAACCGGCCCGATAGACGTCCGACAATGTTGCTTAGTTTGCCGATGTGATCATCAAGCTGGGCCCGCAAGCGAACCAGTTCCTTACGTTCGTGCAGGCTGCCAGCATCTACGGTTTCGTCAAACTCAGCGGTGAAAACCTTGTAGTCCGGGAATGGAGTACAGTTCTTGTCGGAGAAGGCACCAGGAATTCTGCTGCTTCCATCATTCATGAGTTGTTCCACATCTGCCTCGGGCAATGGAGCGCTGGACTGACTTCCCTGCAGCGTATCGAGCGCTGCCCAGGCCGCCTTGTCCTTCCCTGTTTCCTCTGCTGCATCCGAGTACTCGTTCAACGAATTGCTCTGTACTTCTGTGGGCGGGCGATTGAATTCAGTATCGCTGGATTTGACTCCCGGGAAGCCAAGTATTGTCAATAATTCACCTGCATGTTTGGCGAAATTCTTCTGCTCCTGCAATGATTCGGCCATGGCGTGGAAATGTTCAAGATGGGGGATGAGCATTTGCCGCCAGGGGGCGAATACTTCCATTGCTTCCGCTGGTGGTGTGAAGCCACCCAGGACTTCACGTGAGAACATAACGATGGCGGCCGGTAATTGCTCAGGATACATTCCGGATGAAGCAGACATCGGGTTACAGGCATACTGGCAGGAAAAATGGGCCTGCAGATTTTTTGCTGCGCCTTGAAAAGAAAGTACGCCGAGGCAGTTGCAACGGGTTGCTTCCAATGCTTTCAACAGGGCTTGCGTTTTAGCATCCTCCGATTCGGCTGGGGAGGTCAGTTTATCGTCGTGGTAACGCAGCCAGAAAGCAGCGACATCTGCCTGACCACGGAATTGGTCTATCTCTACATTTCCAACCGGATTCAAAGGCCAGTTAATGTAAACAGTGTTGTCCCTGGTGTCGGGGTTACCGGGTCTGAAGCTGACCGCCAGACTCGGATTCCCGGAGAGTGCACGGGCCGTCGCTGCGGTGGCATTCTGAAATTCTGCGATGCATCGCGGATGCATGATTCAATAGGCTTGAGGTTGTTTGCTTGCCGCACTTTCCGGAAGATCCCGGCCGAAACAGCGTTGATAGTACTCGGCAATCGTGGCCTGCTCTGAAATATCGCACTTATTCAAAAAGGTTACCCGGAAAGCAAAATCGATATCACTGAAGATACGTGCATTTTGCGCCCAGCTGATCACGGTCCTCGGACTCATTACTGTACTGAGATCACCGTTTTGAAACCCTGACCGGGTTAAATTCGCAAGCTTGACCATGGTCTGAATAGTATCCGGTTTTGCCGCCCACTCCGGTGTCTTGGACTGGACAATCGCGATCTCTGTATCAGGTGGCGGATAGTTCAGAGCGGTGACAATATTCCATCGGTCGATTTGACCCTGGTTTAGCGCCTGGGCGCCGTGATAGATGCCTGTTGTATCACCGAGCCCCACCGTGTTGGCGGTTGCCAGTAAGCGGAACGATGGATGCGGGTGCAGTACCCGGGATTGATCGAGCAGGGTCAAACGGCCATCGGTCTCGAGCACACGCTGAATGATGAACATCACGTCAGGTCGACCCACGTCGTATTCGTCGAATACCAGTGCGATAGGATTCTGGTATGCCCAGGGTAAAATGCCTTCTCGAAATTCGGTTATCTGCTTGCCGTTATCCAGTACGATCGCATCTTTTCCGATCAGGTCGAGACGACTGATGTGGCTGTCCAGATTAATGCGGATACACGGCCAGTTAAGCCGGGCGGCGATCTGCTCGATATGAGTGGATTTACCACTGCCGTGAAACCCGCTCACCAGTACACGAAGGTTGTGAGTGAATCCAGCAAGAATCGACAGGGTCGTATCATGGTTGAAACAATACGTCGGGTCTACATCGGGAACATGCTCACTGCGCAGGCTAAAAGCAGGCGCCTTCAGGTCCACATCCAGGCCAAAGGTCTGCCGTACCGATATCATCAGGTCCGGTTCTGTCGGAATATCAGTTTCGAAATTGTTCAATCCATACTCCCCGCAGGGTAATCTAGGTCTGCCTTCTGCTACGCTTTACTGTGTGGTCGATTGATGCCCAACAGTCCATCGAGTTTGAAGACCGCATCCTGAGCATCGAATCCAACCGCATCAGCTCCAATTTCGTCGGCGAATTCCTGGGTTACCGGACAGCCACCAACGATCACTTTGATGTTGTCACGCATATCCAGTTCTTTCAAACGCATGATGACCTTTTCCATTTCCATTAGCGGTAGCGTCAACAGGGTGGACATACCGAGTACATCGGCATTGCTTTCCTTCACGGCATCAATAAATGTGTCAATATCGACATCGGTGCCGATATCGACCACATCGTAACCATTAGCCTGCATTACGGCGGCCACGACGGACTTGCCGATATCATGGATATCGCCTTTAATGGTGCCGATGACAACTTTGCCATAGGAGGCACGTGTTGCACCGGATGCTTTGATGCGTTCATCGAGTATGGCCGCACCCTGCTTCATGACATCCGCCGCCATCGCCAGTTCGGGCAGGAAAATGATTTGGGCGCCAAAGTCTTCACCGACTTTACTGATGCCCCTGGCAAGGCCTTTTTCGACGGCATCGAGCGGATCGACGCCGGCCTCCAGACCGGCGTTGACCAAATTGATGCACTCTTCGTCATCACCATCAATAATGGTTTGCGCCAGTTTATTAAAGTATTCATCGTTGATTTCGATAACCATGTTGAGCGTCCTCCACTATCAGGGTTGGGTTAACCAAGGTCGCGCTGCAAACAGAAGTTCAGATAGGAATCGAGCTCCTGCTGAATTTCGACTTTGACCGGTGATTGGTGATTGTCGAGAATTTCAAGCGCTTTCTGTTTGGCTTTTTCCTGCAGCTCGACATGGCCGCGTTGCCAGGATTCAAAGAATTCCTTGTTGTTCAGTTCAGGCATATAAAATTCTTCACGAAACCATTTGCGGGTATGCTTTTCCTTCATATAGCTGCCCGGCAACGGGCCCACTTTAAGAATCGTATCGACTGAGAGTCTTTCTTCGTCGACCTGGATACCTTTCAGATATTCACCGATATAGGCAACCATCTCGTTTTCCAGAACCATTTCCGGCCAGGACACCAGGTTAAATCCTGCAGTGCCGCCGAGATCGATAATCAAGCTATGGCCGGCGAGGGCGTAGTTATAGTTTTTCAGGGCCTTTTCATGGGCCGTCTGCTGGTCAAACTCACAGCTGTCGCTCATGCCGAAACCCACCACCGGAATATTATGATACTTCGCCACGGCCGCAATACCGCCTCCATTGATACCGTATTCTGGTGTACCGGTTGCCCACAACCCAGTGCGCATGTCCATAGCCGGACTAAAGGAACAGAAAGCCAGCGGATGCCCAGGTTTATAGCTCTGGCACTGTACTACCAGAGAATAAATTTCGGCCATGCACTGCACCAGCATACCGGCGCGTGTGGCGGGCCCTGTAGCGCCACCCATCAGTGCGCTCTCGATGGAAAGCGGGCTACCGCTGTCACAAAAGCCTATCAGCCAACTGGTATAGTGAACATCGATAACTCGCGGTGGATTAACCACGACATGCCCGAGCATATGCGGTTTCTGCCGCATTTCTTCTTCGCCTCCGGCTGCGATCTGCCACATTTTTATCAGGTCAGACACTTCGTGTTCGGCGCCGGTGTTGTAAACCCAGGTGCCTGGCTTATTGCTATGCTTCATCCACTCTGTGGTCAGGATTTGAGAGTTGCAGATCATCTCCTCGTCATAAAGCCACATGACCGGCTTGTAGAGGCAGTGCACGTTTTCAAGGGCATCGGCGATTAAAGTTCCGTCTATGGCATCCTGGCGCTTGACTTTACGTCGCTCGCCGGTGTGGATATCATCGATATATCGCCCGGTTACCGTACAGAAGTGAACTTCTCCGGTGCCGATGGAACAATCCTGGGTGGGATCGTTACGGCCGTACAGGGTGAAACTGGCGGGCACGGTGGCCAGGGCATCCATGACGACTTTTTCCGGGATTTTGACCAATGCCCGATTATTTTCAAGCGTGCATCCGGCATCTTCAAACATTTTTGCCGCACGGTCATCGTCACAACGCACGCCTCCTTGTTCAAGCACACGAATAGCGGCATCGTGCACCTTTTTGCACTCTTCAGTGGTAATCGGAAAAGCGGAACCGATCAGTTTGCCTTCAAAACCTTTCATGATTTGACCTCACTTTGTATTGATGACTACATTTTCACTCTGGCCCCGGCAGGGTCATAGAAAGACCTCAACGAGGCATCGGCCGACCAGGTTTCACCGCCAATTTCGATCTCAAATGTTGCCTTTTCGATCAGCTCAGCAGTGATTCCGTCGGAGTATTCGACATAGCCCATACCGACCGCACTGCCGAGCGAAAAACCATAGGCGCCTGAACTCAGGTAGCCGACAATTTCACCATTCATTCGTATCAATTCGTCTTGGAACAGTGCTGGTTCGGGGTCTTTAAGTTTAAATAAAACCATACGTTTGCTTAGTACCTGTCCAGTCTGTGCTAACAGGGCTTGGCGTCCCTTGAATCCGCCGGGTTTATCCATTTTTACGATAAAACCAAGGCCGGCCTCAAACGGAGTGTTATCGGGTGCGAGATCAAGCACGAACTCCCGGTAGCCGCGCTCGCAACGCAGGTGCTCGAGGGCGTGATAGCCGGCCTGTTTCAAGCCGAAGGGCTTGCCTGCTTCGATGATAATGTCATAAACATCCTGGCTGAATTCCGAGGGGATTTGTAACTCCCATCCCAGTTCACCGATAAAGGTCTGGCGCTTGGCCAGCACTCTGGCATAACCGATATCGATTTCCTGTGCGGTGAAAAAAGGGAAGGAGGCATTGGAAAAATCGGTATCAGTGATGGATTGCAACAGCTCACGCGACATCGGGCCCTGGATATTAAGCACCGAATAGGCAGCAGTGATGTCGGTAATCGTGACAAACCGATCGCGCCCGATATGTTTGCCGATCCAGTTCATGTCACGGCGGTGCACCCCGGCAGATGAGTATATGATGAAGCAATCCTCTGCGCGACGATCGATGGTGATATCACACTCGATACCACCCATGGCATTGAGCATATGGGTATAGATCAATTTGCCAATGGCAATATCTACATTGCTCACGCACATCCACTGCAGAAATTCACAGGCATCGCAACCCTGAACCAGGGTTTTTCCAAATGAGCTGATATCCATAATAACCACGCCGTTACGAGCAGCCCGGCATTCCTCAGCGGTGTGTTCGTACCAGTTGGGACGGAAGTAAGAGTAGGTATTTTTCGGCTTAATCCCTTTTGGCGCAAACCACATGGGTCGCTCCCACCCGGCGGTTTCCCCAAAACAGGCGCCCGCTGCGGCCAGTCGGTCATGCAGAGGGCTCTTGCGTGCCGGGCGCGAGGTTTCATGGTCCTTGAACGGCCAGGCCATCTCGTAGGTGCGCCCGAGCGCTTCGGCGCTGCGTTCGCGGAGATAGTTTTTATTGACCTGGAAGGGATGGAAACGAGCCACATCATACTCGAGCAAGTCCATATCCGGTTCGCCATTGATAATCCAGTGCGCCAATGCGCGGGAGATACCGGGACTGATCTCAAAGCCTTCTGAATTCAAACCGGCGGCAATGAAACAGTTGCGCAGTCCGGGCGCCTCACCCAGGCATGGTAGGTTGTCCGGAGTGAAACTTTCCGGGCCATTCATGAATTTACCAATACCAGCGTTTTCCAGCGCCGGGACCAGTTGCATGGCCATGGTATAGGGCATCGCGAAGTGGTCCCAGTCTTCCTGGATTTCGATAAACTGTTGTTCAGCCGGCAGTCTCTCAATGGGTAATGGTTTGCCACGTGGCTCAAAGGAACCAACCAGCAATTTGCCTGCTTCTTCTTTCAGGTAGGTATAGCCGTCGGCGTCACGCAATACCGGTAAAGTCGGAACTACAAAGTCCAAGGCTTCGGTGACGACATACATGTGTTCACAGGCATGCAATGGTACCCGGGCGCCGAGTTGGGCAGCAAAATCGCGGGTCCACAGGCCACAGGCCAACACCAGAGTCTCACAGTTGATGATGCCATTTGTGGTTTCAAGCCTGTATTCGCCTGAGGCCAGCTGCTGCATTTTCTCTACAAGTGTGTTTTCAAAAATTCTTGCTCCTCTTTTTTTTGCCCCGGCTATCAGCGCGTTGATGGTATCGACCGGACTTAGCTGTCCATCCTTGGGAATGAACATGCCACCGGTGACAAGAGACTCATCCAGTGCAGGGTACATTTGCTTGACTTCATTGGGTGAAAGCATATGGGCATCGATGCCGAAACTGCTTGCAAGGCTGGCACGACGCTTTATTTCATGGACTCGGTCTTTATTGCGGCCAATGGCAAGTGTGCCATTTTGCTTGAAGCCGGTCGCCATCCCGGTGTCGGCTTCAAGTTCCGGGTAGAACTCGGCATTGTATTTGGCGATCTCAGTGGTGGTATGACTACCGCGCAATTGCATGATCAAGCCTGCCGCATGCCAGGAGGTGCCACAGCCAAGGGCGCCACGTTCCAGTAACACAACGTCCGGGACACCCGCCAGTGTGAGTTGATACGCCATAGAACTTCCCACAACACCGCCCCCGACAACGACGATACGCGCGTGACGCGGCAAACCATTACTCATGCTTTGGCTTTTTGTTGTAATGATTATCTACCTCTTTGCAGTTTGTCTTTTTCATTAATCGCGGCAAGCACTTTCTCTGGCGTCAGCGGTAAATCATAAATGCGGGCCCCGATGGCATCGGCAACGGCGTTGACGATGGATGCTGCAACTGGTGCAAATACCGGCTCACCGATACCCTTCGATCCAAACGGGCCGAGGCCGCTACGGGACTCGAGTACGATGGATTGGATCTCCGGTACATCTTCGGATGTAGGTATCAGATATTCACTCAAGGAACCGTTCTTCAGTACACCTTTTTCCAGAATCAGCTCTTCACTGAGGGCAAAGCCTTGTCCCATCAGGGCGCTGCCCTCGATCTGGCCTTCGACGGCGCGAAGATTAATTGCCTGCCCCACATCGTGGGCGCCGACGCTTTTGATCACGGTGACTTCGCCGGTATCGGTATCGACGCTGACTTGGGCAGCATGTGCGCCATAGGTGAAGTCGGGAAAAACATCGCCCTGTCCGGTTTCCGGATCGAGTCCTTCGCTCGGTGGCGCCTTGAAGATGGCCAGGTTATGGCGATGCACACCTTCTGCCGCACAGGCTTTGACCATGTCTTTGGTCGACATGTAACGCTCCGGATTATCCAGCACAAAGACTTTTGAATCCGCCAGCTCAAGCTCACCGGGTGAAACCTGAAAATGGTTTGCCATGCATTCCAGTAAATTTTCACGAACCGTACGGGCGGCAAGTTCGGTTGCCTTGCCACTCATATAGAGGGCGCGGCTGGCGGTGGATGTGCCTGCCAACGGGTTGACATGGCCATCGCCGAAGTAGACGGTGACCTCGTCCATCGGCACGCCGAGAATCTCACCGGCAATCTGGGCCAATGCAGACATCTGCCCGGCGCCGATATCGGTTACCGCGCAACGTACGATGAGTGTGCCGTCCATCTCCAGGCCGACCCAGGATTCCGAACTGTCCTTCATCCAGCGGATCCGGCCATAACTCTGCTGGTAGCAGGCGACGCCATGGCCATAGGCCAGGTGGTCGGCGTTATCCGGTCGCTGGCCCAATGCGGCAAGCGCTTTGGTGGCGCATTGATCGGACCATACCGAACTGCGAATAATCTGACCGGTGGTATTGGGATCGCCGGGTTGAATGAAATTCCTGCGGCGCAGCTGTAGTGAATCCATGCCGATTAGTTTGGCAATCTCTTCCATCTGTGCTTCACAGGCGGTGTTGGCCTGCATAGTACCGAATCCGCGAAAAGCACAGGCCGGTAGATTGTTGGTCGCCGCCGATGTGGCATCCACCCACAGATTATCAACACGATAGGGTCCGGTTGAACCGACTACGGAGTAGAGCAGGATGTAGGGGCTTAACTTGGCATAGGCGCCAGCATCTGAGGTGAGGTCAATTTTCATCGCAGTGATTTTGCCGTCTTTGGTCACCCCGGTTTTATGGGTAATGGTAAAAGGGTGGCGCGGGCCGTGCGACAGAAATGAATTCTCGCGAGTCTGGATCAACTTCACCGGGCGTTTTGTGTCCATCGCCAACAATGCCAGCCAGACCTCGATGGTCATGACTTCCTTGCCGCCAAAACCACCGCCGACGTAGGGGGCCATCAGGTGAACCCGGTTATGTGGAATCCCGAGCGCATCGGCTACTGCGCGAAAGTGTTCGATCACCTGGGTACTGGAGCGAATGTTGAGGATATCGTGTTCATCAACCCAGGCCACTGCGGCTTCCGGTTCTAAAAACGCCTGTTCCTGATATTGCGATGAAAAAGTGTTTTCCAGGATATAGTCGGCGTCCGCGAAGCCCTTTTCAATATCGCCCTTGCGTATTTTGTAGGCCGCGACGATATTGTCTTTACCGTAAACGATTGGTGCACCGGGTTTCTGCGCATCAAAAGGATCGTAGATACCTTCGGTGTCTTCATAATCAACGATGATCAAATCCAGTGCCAGCTCGGCAAGTTCATAGGTTTCCGCTGCAACCAGGGCGATGGGCTGACCGTGGAAGCGCACCTTATCCGCCGCCAGAATGGGTTGCTTGGTATCCTTGGTGCCGCCACCGGTTTGACCGGGTAGATCAGTCATAACGGCATTACTGGCGGTAAGGTCGGCGGCGGTTAAAACACTGTGTACGCCGGGCAGTGCTTTTGCGGCCGATACGTCGACACTGTGAATATTTGCGCAGGCGCGATCACTGTGCAGCACCTTGGCAAACAGCATACCTTCCATATAATAATCACCGGCATAAACGGCCTTGCCGTGGACCTTGGCAGGGGCGTCATTACGCGGCTTGTTCTTGCCAACCTGGCGCAGGTTTACATTGGCAATCGAACCCTGGGAAACGTCAGTCTGGTTCATGCTGATTCTCCCTCTGCATGTAATTCTTCTGCTGCAAGTTGTACGGCTTCAAAGATACGGGTGTAACCGGTGCAACGACAAAGGTTGCCGCTCAGGCCGCGTTTAATATCATTCAGTGACGGGTTCGGGTTTTTTTTCAGCAAAGACTTTGCCGCAACGATCATACCCGGGGTGCAATAGCCACACTGGGAGGCGCCGGTTTCGATAAAAGTTTTTTGCAACGGGTCAGCATTACCTGGCTGACCAATGCCCTTGATGGTGGTTACCTCACGACCCTCGGCATGCCAGGCCAGCGTCAGGCAACTATCGACAGGTTCTCCATCGAGCAGCACGGCGCAGGCGCCGCAGTCACCTTTTTCACAACCGCATTTAATTTCGACAAAACCTTCATGACGCAGGGCTTCCAGTAAAGTGCGATGCGCGGGTACGACCATTTCGACGATTTTATCGTTGACTGTGACGGTGATGGTTTTTGGTTCGCTCATAACCTTAATCTCCTGTCAGGCAACCTGCTGCCAGGCCTGTGTCAACAGGCGGCGGCTCAGGGAAAACGCGGTTTGCAGCCGGTAACCGGCGCTGGCGCGGATGTCATCTATCGGTGAGCATTGATCGGCAGCAGCCCTGGCTGCCTGCTCGATAATATCTTTGTCAAGTGCCTTGCCGGTTAATATTTCTTCGGCATTGATGGCGCGAAAAACCGTCGGGCCTACCGAGCCAAGAGCAATACGCGCGGTGGTACACCGACCATCCTGCGCCGCGATCATCACTGCAACTCCGGTTACGGTGATGGCATCGCCCTTGCGCCGGGCGAGCTTGTAGAACAAGTTGGCGCTATTTTCTGCCGGAACAGTCCAACTCATGCTTGTCAGCAATTCGTCGGCTCGTTTTGCAGATTGCTTATAACCGGTATAAAAATCACACAGGGCAACGCTGCGCTCACCGGATGCACTGCTCAGGCTGACCTCTGCATCCAGAGTCAGCAGCGCCGGGACAGTATCCGCCGCTGGTGACCCGCAACACACATTACCGCCGATAGTAGCCACGTTTCGCACCATAGTGCCGGCGAACTTGCCGGCTGCGGCATAGAGTGCGGGCGCATCGGAAGGCATGTCGTGGTCTTGCAGAATGTCGGTAATAGTGGCGCGCGCGCCCAGCGTTATACGAGTGCCTTGGCGTTGGATATAGCGCAGTTCATCCAGTGCTTGCAGCGAAATAAAATTTCTACAGGTTTCACGTTTGCTGCGTAGATCCGGAATCAGGTTTGTACCTCCGGAAAATGCTTGTATTTCGTCGTCATTGGCCAAAGCCTGCAGGGCATCGCCGAGTGACTGGGGTTGGGAAAGGGCAAAGGGAGGTAACATTGAATGTCTCCAACTCAAAGAGGTTAAACGGCCCAGCCGCCGCAAATGACCATTTCCTGGCCGGTAATATTTTTTGAATCATCGCAGGCCAGGAAAACAACGGCATTGGCGATATCCTGCGGAGTTGTGACCCGCTTCAATGCCATTTCTGCAACGTAGTCCGCATATTCTTGTTCATAGGAGGTGCCTTTTGTTTTGGCTTTTTCATGGCACAGTTTTTCCATCCGCGGAGTTTCGACGATACCGGGCATGATGGCATTAACGTTGATATTATGTTCGCCACAATCGAGTGCAGCGGTACGGGTCAGACCCCGAACACCCCATTTTGAAGAGCTGTACCCGGCACGATAGCGATACCCCTTCATACCGGAGCCACCGCCTATGTTGACGATCTTGCCATAGCGGTGTTCGATCATGGATGGGATGGCATATTTCATCGGCAGGAATGTACCGACGATATTCTTGCGCAGCAGTGATTCGAATTCCTCCCCCATAATTTTCCAGACCGGGGTTTCGATGGGGCCGGTGGCGCCTGCGGCATTAATCAGAACATCGATGCGACCGTCGAAAAAATCTGTCGCCTCGGCAAACCTGTTTTTAACCCTCTCTTCATCGGTAACATCGCAGGGTAAAGCCAGCGCTCGGGTACCGGCTGCTTTCAACTCTTCAGCAAGTTTTTCTAGCGGCCCTGGAGTGCGGGCAACCAACACAAGATTGGCGCCTTCTGCGGCCAGCTGCCGGGTTATAGTGCCGCCCATCCCCAGGGCTGCACCGGTGATGACAACATTTTTGTTTTCGAGTTTCATACTATGTTCTCTCCTGCGAGTCGTGTGTAACAGGCGCGCCATAGCCGCCGCCGCCACTGGTTTTCATGATAATCCGGTCACCTTGCTGCAGGCGAAGGTGGGTTTTACCGGCGATATTCATGGTTTCACCCGAAGCTCGCTTCAGGGTGATGTTGAAAGTTTTGCCTGCCTCACCGCCTTTAAGGCCAAAGGGCGGAATGATGCACCGCTCGACCATGGAGGTCATTGCCACTTGCGGGCCGTTTATTAAATAGGTGCGGATCTGACCATCGCCGCCACAGTGAACACCTTTGCCACCGGAACCGCGTCGCAGGGCCTGCTGTTCGATAAGAATGGGATAGTTGGCTTCTATCACTTCGGCCGGAGTGTTCATCACGTTAGACATATGCGGACGGACGACACACATGCCGTCTCGATCATGGCGGGCGCCTTCGCCGCCGCCGTGAACTTCATAAAGTGTTGTCCATTGGCCACTGCGATGATCACGACCACTGAATAGAAGCAACCCCGATGTGGTGGAACAACCAGCGGTCAAGCGTTCCGGTAAGACCTCTTCAAAGGCCTTGAAAATGGCGTCAACGATGCGCTGAGAGGTTTCGTGATTACCGCCGACCACCGGTTTTTCCTGGGGCGGGTGCAATAATGAGCCCTCGCGGGTGATTATCTTGAGAGGTCGAGCACAACCGGCATTGGGCTGGATGTCAGGTCCAGCGAGGGCCTTCATGGTGTAAAAAACGCTGGCTGAGGCCGTAAACGGGGTTGCATTGAGTGGCCCTGCTGCGGCATCACCGGTTTTGGAAAAATCAAATATTGCCTGTTCGTCCTGGATTTCGATACGCACCCTCACCGCGATGCGTTCGCCACCCAGGCCATCGTCATCGAGCCAGTCTTCGCCCTCGTAGACACCGTTGGGCAGGGTTCGGATGGCGGCTCGCATTTCTGCCTCTGACTGGTTATGTAGATCGGCAATAGCGGCTTGCACCGTGGCGGCTTCATAGCGGGAGAATACCTCCTGCAAACGTTCGTCAGCAGAATAGGTAGATGCCATCTGCGCCAGAATATCGCCCTCACGCTCTTCGGCACCGCGTACATTGGCAAGAATCATATCAAGTTTTTCACGATCAGGACCCTGCTGGCTAAAGACACGCAAAGGTGGAATGCGCAAGCCCTCCTGCCATGCGTCACACGCATCGGGTACGTAGCTACCCGGTTTGGCGCCACCGATGTCAGCCCAATGAGCGAGGCTGACAGCATAGGCCTGTATCTTACCTTCGGCAAAGATCGGGCGAATAGCCTTCACATCCGGTAGATGGTTGCCGCCAGCTTCCGGCAGGTTTAAATACCAGACATCACCTGGCTTTAGTTTCTCTGCCGGAACACGTTTAAGAAACTCCTGTACCGTAGAGCCCATGACACCCAGATGCGCCGGAATGTCGCGGCCCTGGGCAATCAGATTGCCTTCGCTGTCGGTCAATGCCGATGACAGATCACCGGCTTCACGCAGCAAAGGAGAGCGAGCTGAACGCATTACGATCAGGGACATTTCTTCGGCAATGGAGGTCAGGGCGTTGCGGATCACTTCAACGGTGAAGGGGCCTGGTCCTTGATTATGTTTCGTCTTCATGCGCCTGCCTCCACGGCAATAATCAGGTGCCCGGCCGGATCAACCCATGTTTTTGTATCGGGTGGCAGAACAATGGTCGACCAGTCATCTTCGATGATGGCCGGGCCATTGACTTCCCAGCCAATCGGTAAGGCGCCACGTTCAAAACGATTGGTCGGGACCGGGCCGCGGGTATCGAACCAGCAATCATCCACTGAGATTGGAGTCGTGGATTTTTCCTGTCCGGATTCTTCGAAATCGGCAAAATTACTTTGCGATGGCGCACTAACGGTCACACGCAGGGATTCAAATTGCCAGGCTTCAGCAGTGGCGAAACCGTACAGTTTCTGGTGCTGAGCCCTGAAATCCGCGCCCAGTTTTGCAGGGTCACAAGGCAAGACAAAAGGCACCTCAACCGTATCGCTTTGTCCGGCATAGCGGATCAAGCCGATAAAAAGCGTATTGATGGCGTCTGACTGGTGACCTGCTGCGATAATCGGGGCGCTTAAACGATGCTGCATGGACTGACAGAGTGCTGTCAGGTGTTCGCCGTTCCAGTCGGTGCTTGGCATGCGTACGGTATGTTGCTCCGCATAGCTGAGTTCGGCTGTCAGGCAACCAAGGGCGGAAAAGATGCTGGAGAATTTTGGCACCACTACTCTGGCAATACCGAATTCCCGTGCCAGCGCTACTGCATGCATTGGACCGGCGCCGCCAAAGGCGATCAACGAACAGGACCGCGCATCGACGCCACGTTTCACCGTAACCCGGCGCAAAGCGCGCGCCATGGAGGCGTTGGCTACCCGGTAGACGCCGAGAGCAGTTTCGTGGACCGATGTACCCAGACTATCGGCCAGCCTCTGCATGGCGGCCTCGGCAGATTTCCGGCTCAGGTGGATGGTGCCACCAAGCAGACGTTCAGCGTTGAGATAGCCCAGTGTCATGTTGGCATCGGTCACTGTGGGTTGTTCACCGCCCATTCCATAACAGGCCGGGCCGGGTTCGGATCCGGCGCTGTCGGGCCCGATACGCACTGCCGATCCATCCACCCGGGCAATTGAGCCACCACCGGCACCGATGGATTCAACCGCAACCATAAGCTGCCGTACCGGCCTGCCGGCCAGGCGCTGGTCGCTGTCTACCTGTACCTTGCCATTGATCACGACACAGGTATCTGTGGTAGTTCCCCCCATATCAAACCCAATGGCGTTATCGAGTTTTAGGTGGTTACATATCCTGCCCGTCGCGGCCACACCCGCGGCCGGGCCGGACAGGGCCAGTGTCAGCGGGCGGTTCTTAACCGCTTCAACCGATGCCATGCCACCAGCCGAATGAAACAGGTGGATATTGGTATCATTACCCGCTTTGGCTTGTAACTCGTCCAGGTAGTCTGCCGTCAGGGGCATCAGGGCGGCGCTCAGTATGGTCGTATTGGTGCGTTCGAACTCTCGGGGCTCGGGGCTCATTTCATGGGAGAGTGCGACATATTTAATGGTATTGGAAAGCTGCCTGCCCAGCATCTTTTCATGATCGGCATTGACAAAACAGTGTTGCAGGGCGATGGCGACGGTATCGACATTCAAACTGTCGATGACCCCGGCTACGCGGCGCGCTTCGACTTCGGTCAAGGGCTTGAGGACCTGTCCCTCCGGACCGATCCGCTCAATCGCCTCGAAGCGGTGATGCTCCGCTACCAGGGGCGGCAGCTTCGGCGTAACCGGCAGGCGATATAACTCACGACGATTCTGGCGTCCGATTTCGATGGTGTCGCCAAAGCCCTCTGTGGCGATTAACGCAAGCGGTGCAAGATTGCCCTCTACGATGGCATTGGTGGCCATTGTGGTGCCGTGCATCAGGTCGGAAACCATGGACCAGCTAATGTTTACGGCTTTATAAGCAGAGGCAATACTGGCAATCGGGTTATGTGTCTGGCTGCGGACCTTGGCTGTCCGGACTTCACCATCGATACTATTGATGGCCAGCACATCGGTAAACGTACCACCTATATCAATGCCAACTTTCCAGCTGCTTGCGATTTTACGGGTCATGGTAACTGGCATTTTATATCCCAAACGTTGATAAGGAATATTTCATTTTATCTGTTTAGGAGTTAGCTTTTATCTATCTAAGGAGATGAAAAAACTCTATACTGGTCAGACTGATAACAATCCAGGTACAGAGGAAAAGGGCCATGCTGAACTATTCATTACGCCAACTGGAATATTTTGTTACCACCGCAGAATGTCGTTCCGTTGCCAATGCCGCTCGCCAGCTGAATATTTCCCAACCCTCGGTTTCCAAGGCCATCACCAATCTGGAAAACCAATTTTCGACCCAACTGTTTATTCGACACCATGCCAAAGGGGTATCACTGACCCAGGCAGGTAAACGCCTTCTGGCCCATGCGCGAAGTTTGCTGCGCGACGCCAGGGACTTACAGCAAATTGCTCAGGATTCTGGCGAGCTTATTACTGGGCAGGTTGAGGTGGCCTGTTTTATGAATGTCGCCCCAATTTTTATGCCGACCCTGCTGGCTGATTTTCAAAAGATTTATGAGGGTATTTCGATTCGATTGCATGAAGGCAACCAGGACCAGTTGATTTCGGGTCTGATTTCCGGGCGCTACGAACTGGCGTTACTATTTGATCTGGTTTTGCCGGAGGAAGTCACGATAAATAAAATGGCGGCCTTTGATCACTATATTCTTTTACCGGAAGGCCATCCCCAGGCTTCAAAAAAGCAGGTTTTCCTACATGACATGATGGATGATGACCTGGTATTGCTCGACGTACCGCCAAGCCGGGAGTATTTTCTGGGCATCTTTCGTTCGGTTGGGTTGGAACCGCTGGTTTCCTTTAGTTCACCATCGCTTGAAATGGTGCGCGGCATGGTAGGCCAGGGCAGGGGTTATTCATTGCTGGTGACCCATCCACATCTGGATTTTACCTATGACGGGCAAAAGATTGTTACGCTGCCGCTGGCCGATAATATCCAGCGCGCCGAATTGGGAATTGCCAGCCATGCGCAGATCCGTCCAACGCGCGCGATGAAAGTGTTTTTGGATTTTTGTACGGATTGGTTCAGCAAGTACTACCCCTACGGCGGCTACTGTCGGGCCGAACCGCCGCTTTACGATCAATCCGCCAGTTCTTTGAGTGAAGCCAGGAAAGTCTCAAACCCGCCATAGCCGGTGCGGTGAATTTCAAACCGCAACCCCAGTTTTTCAGCTGCTTGTTCGGCTAGCTGGTGGATTTTCGGGTTTTCACTCTGCGCCAGGTAAAGCAGTCGGGTGTAATTGGCAAAGTAGAGTTTGACCAGCTTTGGATTTTTATCAAGACCCAGCCCTTTCCAGACCAGGCGGTCAAAGTGCTGGGCCAGAAAGTCGGTAAGGAAAAAAGAGCCGACCTCGGTGTTCATGATATCGGCAAAGGCGTCGTGACCGGCAAACAACTCATAACAGTGTGCTCCGGGTATGCGTTTAACACCCTCTTCTTCGAGCACGGCATCGAGTTTGCCACCCGTTCCGCAATCGGCATAGAGCACAAAGAGGTGTTGAAATTTGTCACGGGATTGCCGAATTTTGGCGCGCACAGCTTCTGGAATTTGCTGAGGGGTGTTGTGCAGATGGGCCGGCAGGCATTCCACTTTCATGAAGCTGAGAGCATTTTGCTTCAATATGGCCAATATTTCACCTGCTATGGCGCCGCAGGTGATCAGCAGTGTCGTCTGTTGCCCGCTGGTGGAAGTAGTTGTACTCATTCCCTGATTTTAGCTGGAAACCCCATGGCACCCAGATATATCTTTTCAAACCCTTGCAGACCTGCCAATGACAGGTGTTGTGTTTGCAGGGCAATTTTTTCTGCCTGCCTGCAACATTGTTCAGACAACAGGGTTAATTGTGCGCCCAGGCCCGCTGCATTATTGATGTAGTGAATCTGATCATTGGCAAGATCCGGAATCAACCCGATACGCCGGGAATTACGAATATTGATATAGTTGCCAAATCCCCCTGCAAGCAAAAACGCATCGATGTTATTGTGCTCCAGATCGACCTGTTGCAACAGCGTCTGCACGCCGCTCATGATTGCCGCCTTGGCCAGTTGCAACTGGCGAATATCGCCCTGACTCAGAACAATATCCAGCTGATTACCACTATCAGCCGCCCATACCAGAACAAATTCCGGGATACCCTCTTCGTCGTTGCGTATTCGCGCAGCAATGGCATCCGGCAGCAACGCTTGAGGTTGCCCAAGCATTCGTCCCGTTTTATTGATGATACCGAGATCAAGCAGCACAGCAACGGCATCTATAAGACCCGATCCACAAATTCCAAGGGCGGGGGCGTCACCAATGGTATGGATGATGATATCCCGGTTCGCTGTTACCTGATCGACAGCTCCGAAAGCGGCGCGCATGCCGTCATGAATTTGCCCACCCTCCAGCGCAGGACCAGCCGGAGAGGAGCAGGCAAGCATTGCCTGACCTGTTTTCAGAACCACCTCTGCATTAGTGCCGATATCTACGGCGATGATATTTCCTGCAAGGCTGTCAAGCTTTGTGGACAGAATCATACCGACGGTATCGGCGCCGACAAACCCGGCGATGATGGGAAGCAGGTAGACCTGAGCTTTCTCATGCAGTCGCAGGCCACATTCCTTTGCCAAACACTGATGGGGCGCCTTGAGCACCGGGTTATAGGGTGCACTGCCTAGGGGCGTGGGATCAATGCCAAGGAACAGATGGTGCATGCAGGTATTGCCGACCACGCTGACTTTGCATATTTCGGTGCGGGTTATCCCGGCCTGTTCGCAGGCGCGTTGGCTTAGATCGTTCAAAAATGCAGCGATGCGCTGATGCAGTTTTTTTACATTGGTTGATTTTTCTGCGGCAAAGCTGATACGTGAAATCAAATCACCGCCAAACACTGTTTGCGGGTTGATCCCGGATACACAAGCCAGCGTTGCGCCGGTTTCAAGATTGATCAGATAGCCAACCACGGTAGTGGTGCCGATATCAAAGGCAATGCCGTAGGGTGTTTGGTTTTTACAGGCCGGATCAATAGCATCTCGCAGGTCCTGCCATTCGCCCGGTTCAGTCAGAATCTGAAATGAGGTTTCGTGAGTGGGCGGGCTAATGGAATAGCTGGAATCGGAATGAGGATAACATTGACAGGCCAGGCGATAACCCTCGCCGATTTCATCTTTGCTGAGTTGGGAAAAGTCCGCAACGCCTGGTTCCGTGGCTGTTCCTTTGATCAGTTTGATGCGGCAGTTTCGACAGCGCCCACGGCCGCCACAGGTGGCCAGGATGTCGATGTCGTTTTGCCGTGCGGCGTCCAGAACGCTGACACCGATCTCAACAGAGAGGGGGACGGCATCGTCAGTTAAGATAATAGTGATGGATTCCCGGACCATAATGACAACCTTGTTAAACCGATTAGACTATTCGGCAGCAGTTTCCAGTTTCAGGTCACCGCGTCGATAGGCCTTGAGGAAATTCTTGCAAACCTTGTCCTGGCCGAGAAGGGTAGTTGCAGTGATGATGCTCGCCATCATTCGTCGATCCAATGGATCAATTATTGCGGCATCCAGCCCGTGGCCCATGGCCAGCACCATGTATACCTGGTTGATCAGTCGGCGTTCGGGCAGGCCGAAGGAGATATTGGACAATCCGCAAACCGTATGAACATCGGGATAGTCGTTGTTCAGGCGGCTGATGATGGCGAGCGAAGTGTTGCCTGCCTGCAATTCGGCGCTGACCGGAAAAATCAATGGATCGATAAAGATGTCATCCAGAGCAATATCATTTTTGGACAAGAGCTCGATCAATTCGGCCCCAAGTTGGTAACGCTTGTCGGCCTCCTGAGAGATGCCTTCATCATCGATGGTCAGACCAATGACGCGTGGATTGTATTCTCTGATCAGCGGGATCAGGTCGTCGATGCGTTGTTTTTCCGCATTGATGGAATTGAGCAGGGGCCGACCCTTATGCACCTTCAAACCGGCCTCGACTGCCACCGGGTTGGCGCTGTCAATGGCAATCAGGGCATCTGGCAGATCATCTTGAATCAACTCGATAACCCAGGCCATGGCTTCGGCTTCGGTGGTGCGCATCATTGCGGTGTTAACGTCCAGATAGACCGCCCCGGCGTCCCACTGACGGCGGGCTTCATTTAGAATATGGTCGGCATCGCGTGCTTCAATGGCCGCGTTAATGGGCTTACGTGTACTGTTGATGCGTTCGCCGATGATAATCATGAGTAGTCCCCGTCAATAAGTGCTTGTTGTTGCTTATTCGTTAAACACCCTCCCGGACTCCGGTAAGCTTTTTTGGAAGGCGAAGACCTGGCAGGTCAGCGCATCCGCCAGGGGGGTGGAATTGTATGGTTTGCTGGTATCGATGAGGTGCCAAAGTCCGGCCGTTACCAGGGCGTTGTTTTTTTTCTCGAACGCTTCTCCGAGATACACAGGCCCCAGTGAAAATACCAGCAAGCCGCCAGGGCGGGTGACGCGCACGAGTTCATCGAGACCCGAAAGCGGCGCATGGCCTTGGGTAAAAACACCCGCAGCGGTGACCGCAGCGAAATGGTTGTCAGGATAGTTCAACGGCTGACCGAGGAACATCTGCTCAAGAGCTGCATAGACCTTCTTGGCCCGGGCTGCAGCCATCATGTTGTTGGAGGCATCGAACCCGATGATCTCGTTATAGCCCATGGCGGTCAGCAATTCACCCATGATGCCGGTACCGGCGCCAGCGTCGAGGATCGGCTTAGCGCCCGCAGGGATGTGGCGCGACAACATCGAGGTCACCATCGCCGGATGGGAATAACCGACGTTTTTCATATGGGTTTCGTATTCTTCGGCCCAGTGGTCGTAGCTCTTAGAAAGCTCCTCGACAGTCCTGGCCTGATACGCTTGGTGCAGTTGACTGACATTTCTATCATTTTCAGATTTAGTCATGTTTCATACCCGCTTGCGCAACTGGTTCCAACCTTTGCCTTCAGGTCAGTCTGGCGGTAATGCACTTGACACGATAATAGCTGGCCAGCGCCGCCAGCCCCTTCTCGCGTCCGAAACCGCTTTGTTTGGTGCCGCCGAACGGTGTTGCGATGCCACCGGCAAAATACTGATTGATGTAAACCTGGCCACTGTCTACATCGCGGGCAAATTCCAGCGCTCGATTAATGTCCCTGGTATAGATACCGGCGACCAGTCCGAAATTGGTGCCATTGGCGACGGCAATGGCCTGCTCTGGCGAATCCACGACCTGGACACAGAGCACCGGCCCGAAGATTTCTTCCTGAACCACTTTCTCTTTAGCGGAAACTTCATCAAGGATGGTCGGCGTATAGAAAAAACCGTTTTCCATACCGGCCACTTCAGCGATACCACCGCCGGTGGCCACCGATACCGACCGCTCTTTTGCGCCATTGACATAATCCGCCACTTTTTTTAACTGCTCTGCGGAAATGAGCGGACCCAATTGCGCGTCATCCAGGCCATGCCCTAATGTCAGCGCCTCGGAAGCTGCCGTCAGACGTTCCATCATGGCATCGTGCACCGCGCGTTCCACTACCAACCGGGAACCGGCCGAGCAGACCTGACCGGCGTTGAGGTAGATGGCTTTCAGCGTTCCCTCGACGGCCGCCTCAAGATCGGCATCCGCCAGCACTACCAGCGGTGATTTGCCACCGAGCTCCAGAGTCACCGATGCGACGTGATCGGCAGCTGTTTTCATGACCGTTTTGCCGGTGGGCACAGAGCCGGTGAAGGTGACGTGTGATACATCCGGGTGCGCTGTCAATGCCGCCCCTGCATCTGCCCCGTAACCTGTGATTACATTACACACACCAGCTGGTAATCCTGCCTGGTGAAGAATATCCGCCAATATCAATGATGTCAGCGAAGTCTGTTCCGCGGGTTTTATGACAGCGGTGCAACCCGCTGCCAGGGCGGGTGCTGCGCCACGTGCAGTGGTAACCAGGGGAAAGTTCCAGGGGATGATGTGAGCGGTAACACCAACCGGTTCGTGAAGGGTAAAGGAGATGAAATCCGGTCCCAGCGGGATACTGTCTCCCTGCAGTTTGTCTGCTATCCCGGCGTAATACTCGAAGTATCCCGCTGCCGTCTCGATGTCTCCGCGCGCCTCCCGTATCGGTTTGCCGCTCTCCAATGTCTCGATACGCGCCAGGCGCTCGGCATCCTGACGTATCAACGACCCAGTTCGCGCCAGTATGCGGCCACGCATGGTCGGGGTTGTGGTACGCCACTCCCCGCTTAAAGCTTCTTTGGCACTGGCCACAGCGCGATCAACATCATCGTTGTTGGCGTTGGGGAAGTGGCCGATGATCGTTCCGGTCGCTGGATCGATGGTATCTATCATGTGGTCACTCGTTGAGGCCATCCATTGACCATCGATAAACATTTTCTGTGGCAGATTATCGGGAACTGCCCATCGCGTTGAATTTGACATGTTAATCACCGTTTCCAGCGAAGTGATGCATCGCATCATCCAGGGCTTTTGCAAAACAATCGAACATTTCGTTGATCTGTTGCTCATCGATGATCAGGGGAGGGCAAAATGCCAGCGTATCGTTGATCAGTGCACGGATGATCAAACCGTGTTCCTGCGCCCGGTTCATCACCCAGGGACCCACTTTCCGGGCGGGGTCAAAATTAGTCCGGGTTGCTTTATCCTCGACCAGCTCTACCGCGCCGATGAGCCCCAGTCCGCGGGTTTCGCCCACCAGCGGATGGTCGGCGAATGCGTGCAAGCGGTGCTGGAAACACGACATCACGGATTTCACATGCTCGCCGATGCGACGCTCTTGATAAATTTTCTGGGCTTCAAGGGCCACGGCACAGGGAACCGGATGACCCGAGTAGGTGAAACCGGTTCCAAAAATACCAAACTTACGGCTACCTTCGATCAACACCTGATGAATTTTTTCGTTGATCATCACCGCGCCGAGAGGCTGATAAGCAGCCGACAATGCTTTAGCCATGGTGATGAGATCGGGTTTTAAGCCGTATATCTCGGTAGCAAACATATTACCTGTGCGGTAAAAGCCGCTGATGACTTCATCCACAATAAGAAGAATATCGTAGCGTTCCAGAAGCGGCTGGATTTTCTCGTAATAACCCGTTGGCGGCGGGATAACGCCACCCGCGCCCAGGAACGGTTCAACAATGAATGCGGCGACGGTATCAGGTCCTTCCTCGAGAATAAGGTTTTCCAGGTTTGTAGCCAGGCGGGAGGAATATTCCTCTTCGTTTTCGCCAGCTTCACCGTAGTGATAGTAATGGGGGCAATCGGTATGGATGATATTCTTGATCGGCACATCGAAAGCATTATGCGCATACTGCATTCCGGTCAGGCTGGCCGCCGCCAGCGTGATTCCGTGGTAGGCGCCGTGGCGTGCGATAATTTTCTTTTTCTGTGGACGACCGAGAATATTATTGTAATACCAGACCAGTTTGACCTGGGTATCATTGGCCTCGGAACCCGAGTTGGTAAAAAACACCTTCGACATCGGGGTTGGCGCCTGTTCGACGAGGAATTCGGCAAGATTGATCGCTGGCTCGACCGCTTTGTGCGCAAAGTTGTGATAAACCGGCAGCAATTCCAATTGCCGCGTGGCCGCATCAACCAGACGCTGTTCGCTGAAACCCAGGGAAGCACACCAAAGTCCGGCCAAACCCTCGATATAGCGCTTACCGTCGTCATCGAAGACATATATCCCCTCTCCCCGTCGAAAAATGTCCGGACCAGATTCCTGATGCTGGGCCAGATTGGTGAATGGATGGAGGTGATACATCACATCCCGTGCATGAGGTGAGTTGACTTTCATTTATATAGACCTCTCTGATTGACCTGTTGAGACACAAGGTATGGTTCGGCGGTTATTAACGAAACCAACTTTCCAGGTGCTTTCAATAATTGTCATTGATGATATTCAGCCCAGAAACCCGGTGTAATTTTATCGTGAGCTGAAATTTATCGATGAGTGTCAGTATCTGGCATTTTATATCCCAAATGTTGATAAACTAAATTTCAATTTATCTGTTTAGGGGTTAGTTTTTATCTATACAGAAAAGAACTTTTAGCTACCACCCTGTATTGAAGAGAGCCTCTTTGACAACAGGCTAAGCAATTGAATTTATTGGTTCGCTATGCAGGGATTGAATCAGCGACGATTTCATTTATTCTCTTTTCCACTTTCCTGACTCCGAGTCGCTCCATAGGATTTCCATCTACAGGGCTAAGGGGAGGTTCACTTTTTGCCTCGCTGGAAAAGATCAGGAGTTCAACCGCTGCCTCATCTGCCATAAAGCAGATCAGAGGGATTTGTTTGTAGCTGTTTTTCCCAAACCGTAATCTGCGCTCAGAAACCTCATGCGGAATAGTGTCTTCAATAAAAAAGAAGAGAACCCGCTCAATACTCTCAGAAAACAGATGGAGTTCAATAGGTGTCGACACTAATGCAGGTCGGCGCACAAGAGATCCGGCAAGACGGGGTGAGAACAACTCAAGCCAGGCCATCATCTCAAGGGCAATCTGCAGCCACTCCCTGGTGAGAGCACTGTTTCCATTCTCACCAAACAGGGCGACATGTTCGATTAATGCGGCCTCAATCTCCTGGTTGCTTGGCATGGCAACCCCGGTAGAGAGATTAAGACGTTTCAGGGCTTTATTTTTTGCCGACTGGAAATCATTTAACCCCTCTTCATAAATGATGCGCGCAGACTCTTTGGAGATCAGCGAGCGCACTTGTGGAGAGGTTTTGTGATATTGCCTGTAGGGATGGTTCTGTCGTTCTGTCAAAATAACCCCTCTGTAACGATAGCGGGACCACCACTTTTTGGCCCCCTTGGGTTTGAAGGTGTTGGTTCGGTTCCAGCCATAAAATATTCAGTAAAACCATCAGGATCATCTTCATCTACAGGGGAGGCGCTATCCCGACCAATCCGAACAGAAACCACACTGTCAGGTTGTTCCAGCTCGGTCTCTGGAACCCCTTTCAGCGCCTCTTTCATGTAGTCAATCCAGACCGGAAGTGCAGCACGGGAACCGGCTTCACCCTTTCCCAGATCTTTAGGCTGGTCAAAGCCAATCCAGACAGTGGTTACCACACTGCTATTGAATCCGGAAAACCAGGCGTCTCTGAAATTGTTTGTAGTTCCAGTTTTGCCGGCCAGATCTTTCCTTCCCAGGGTGTTGGCTCGTTTTGCTGTTCCTGTACGAATGACCTGCCGGAGCATGCTGGTGGTAATAAAAGCATTGGCAGGGCTGATTACCTGTTGTGCAGGGTGCCATGACTCCATTTCGCCCTGGGCAGGGAGACAGTAGCTGCAAAGTTCACTGGGTCGGGCCTGGGAGACAATTCTACCTCGCTGGTCTTCGACTCGACTGACAAAGAAGGGGTTGACCCGATAGCCGCCATTGGCAAATACACCATAACCCGAGGCAATTTCCAGTGGAGTAGTGGAAGCTGTCCCCAGAGCCAAAGCGAGTCCTGTAGGCAGTGTGCTTCGGTCAAACCCAAAACGCTCGAGATGATCAAGGGCATGGGGGATACCTATTGCTCGCAGTAGCCGGACAGAGACCAAATTCAGGGAGAGTGAGAGAGCTTGCCGCAATCGAGTGGGGCCAAAAAATTTCCCGCTGTAATTCTCTGGTCGCCAGATGGTCTCTGTGCTCGGGTCATTGACGACAATCGGAGCCCCTGTAACCTGGCTGGCAGCGGTAAAGCCTTTCTCCAGTGATGCAGAGTAGATAAAGGGTTTTATGTTTGAGCCTGGCTGGCGTTTTGCCTGAGTGGCCCTGTTGTACTTCCCAAGGTGATAGTCCCACCCGCCAACAAGAGCAAGGATGGCCCCATTACCGGGGTTTACCGATACCAGGGCACCCGAAACCTTGGGGAGTTGTGAGAGTGCCCACTGTCCTGACTCATTTTGTCTGACATAGACCACATCACCTCGCTTGACAATATCAAAAGCCCTCTTTGGCTTAGCCCCTTTTCTGCGGGCAGTGATAAATTTCCTTGCCCAGGAGAGCTCCTTCCAGCCGATGGTCACGGGCTCCGCCTGGCCTAACTCTACGGTGAGAGTGCTGTCATCAAGCTGGGTGACCACTCCAGGAGTATGTCCATGGCTGCGGGGATGTCGTTTTAACAGGGATTTGATCTTCTCCTGGTCATGAAGAAAGTGTTGGCCCAGATGATCAATCGGTCCTCGAAAACCGTGTCGATAGGTATAAGCAAGCAACCCTTTTTGCAGCGCCTTATCGGCGGCCATCTGGTTCCCTGAAACGATTGTAGTGTAGACGGAGTAACCGTTTTCATAAGCACTTCGGCCATAACGGTCAACCATTAGCTTACGAGCCATCTCAGCCACATAGGGCGCTTTAAGCTCTACTTTGGCAACGTGCAATCGCGCGGTAATTGCGGCCTGGGTTGCTGCATCGTAAGTCTCTTTGTCGATTGAGCCGAGCTTCAACATCCGGGTCAAAACATGGTTTCGACGCTGGGTAGCCCCCTTCGGGTTTGAGAGTGGGTTGTTTCGTGAGGGGGCCTGAGGCAACCCGGCAAGCATCGCAATTTGAGGCAGGGAGAGGTTCTGCAGCGGCTGGTTGTAGTAGATTCGGGCCGCAGAGGCAAAACCATAACTGCGATGGCCAAGGAAAATTTTATTGAGATAGAGTTCCAGAATTTGGTTTTTATCAAGCGCGCTCTCAATCCTGAAAGCGAGTAAGGCCTGTTTTATCTTCCGAGGCCAGGTTTTTTCTCGACTGAGGAAGTAGTTTTGTGCCACCTGCATGGTGATGGTGCTCGCACCCTGGCCACGCTGGCCGCTTCGGATATTGGTTATCATGGCGCGCAGAACCCCTACAAAATCGACCCCTGGATGGCTATAAAAAGCATCATCCTCCACAGCGAGTATGGCCTTAACCAGGGTTTCAGGGACTTCATCAATCGAGACCGGGATTCTGCGCTCATCGCCAAATTCAGCAATCATCTTCCCGTCAGCTGTGTACACCCTAAGAGGGACTTTGAGATGAATATCCTGGATTGATTCAATTGAGGGCAGGTCTGGAATCAGAACCATAAGTCCAATCCCAAGGGTAATTGCCCCAAGAATGCCTGTAGCGGCAAAAAAAGCCAGGATGCGTACCAGAGTTGATGAAGAGCGTCTCATGTTGTGCTGTATTTTAGTCTTGTTAGGGAGGATTATTAAGGGGGAGATGCCTTTAGCGTTGCAACTCAGTCAATTTTCTGATCTCCTTGCCTGACGGCAGCCAGTTGATGGCCGCTGAGTAACTGATACCAGTAATATGCCACGAAATGTCTTTCTGATTGGACCAATGGGTGTGGGTAAAACCACTGTTGGCAAGCTGCTTGCAAAACAGCTTGGAAAAACCTTTATGGATGCGGATGCTGAACTAGAGGAGCGTACCGGAGTCACGATCAGTACCATTTTTGATATAGAAGGTGAAGAGGGCTTTCGACGCCGGGAAGCAGGGATGCTACAGGAGCTGTCAGAACGAGATAATATCGTTCTTGCGACCGGTGGTGGTGCGATCCTGGATCAGGAGAACAGACGGGTCCTGCGAAAAAACGGAACGGTTGTCTATCTTGAAGCTGATATGGAACTTCTCCTGGAGCGTACGCGAAACAGCCGTAATCGACCGCTGCTTGAAACTGAAGACCGTGAAGCCATCCTCGGGCGTCTGATGGAAGAGAGGGATCCGCTCTATCGGGCTGAGGCAGACGTAATCGTCCGTACCGGTCGCCGAGCAGCAAGCTCGGTAGCGAAGGAGATTCTCGGCAAGCTTGACCAGAAATGAGTGATGGGATCCATATTGTTGATGTCGACCTTGGAGAGCGTTGCTATCCGATAATTATCGGCCCTGGGGTAATGAAAGAGCCCTCCAACCTGCTCCCTTATTGTTCTGAGGATCAGGTGATGATAGTCACCAATGAGACGGTTGCACCCCTCTATCTTGATCAGTTAAAGCAGACTCTTCAGGGGGTTGAGGTTCATGTCACCCTATTGCCAGACGGTGAAGAGCATAAATCTCTGCAAACAGCGGAAACCATCTTTGACCACCTGCTTGAGGTGCCTTGTGATCGGACAACCACCCTGATTGCACTTGGGGGAGGTGTAGTGGGTGATATAGCAGGTTTTGTGGCGGGATGTTACCAACGAGGCATTGATTTTATTCAGATTCCAACAACCCTGTTATCCCAGGTCGATTCTTCAGTCGGCGGAAAGACAGGGGTAAACCATTCGATGGGCAAGAACATGATCGGGCTCTTCCATCAGCCAAAATGTGTCATTGCTGATACCGAAGTTCTATCCACGCTTCCCGCCAGAGAGCTTTCGGCAGGATTGGCCGAGGTCATAAAATATGGATTGATCAGTGATTCGGCTTTTTTTTCATGGTTGGAGACCCACATTGAGGGTGTTCTCAATCTTGAGAGTGATCTTGTCGCTTACGCCATTGAGAGATCCTGTCGTACCAAGGGGGAGGTTGTTGCTGCTGATGAGAGAGAGGGCGGACAACGTGCCCTGCTCAACTTGGGACATACTTTTGGCCATGCTATTGAGGCTGCAGAGGGCTATGGCGTCCACCTGCACGGAGAGGCCGTGGCCATGGGGACCATAATGGCGGCAGATCTCTCTTTTCGGCTCGGCTGGCTGGAGAGTGAGGAGGTGGCAAGAATTGCCAATCTCTATCAACGCGCAGGTCTGCCCGTTATCCCACCTCAAGAGTTGACGGCAGAGGACTATCTGCGCCTGATGGCTGTCGACAAAAAGGTGAAAAAAGGAATTATAAGGCTGATTTTATTGAAGAAAATAGGTGAAGCTGAAATAGTCAGTGATTACACCACCGCACAGCTGAAAGCGACATTAGACTCTTTTTCCAAAGCCTGACGCTTATCCTGCCATCGATTATTGGCGAGGATTTTGCTGAGAGCCCCATCTGCCGATATAATCTTCGGCCTTTTTGCACTAGGGGTATGTTTGCCCATTTCGATGATTTTAGACAGAAAAAACAACAGAGTTGCCACCCCACAGCACGGAGGTGATCCCCGGAGAGCTCCAACTCATACAGAGGGGCTCTATCGTCCTGAGTTTGAGAAAGATAATTGTGGCTTTGGGTTGATCGCCAACATGGATGGAGAGCCCAGCCACTGGGTGGTAAAAACAGCTGTAGAGTCATTGGTAAACCTCACTCATCGTGGAGCCGTTGCTGCCGACAGGAAAAGTGGAGATGGATGTGGGTTACTATTAAATAAACCCGATAAGTTTCTTCGTGCAGCAGCGAAAGAGTGCGGCATCTCTGTCGATCAAGAGTTTGCCGTTGGGACGGTATTCCTAAACCCCGATCCGGAGGCAGCAGAATCTGCAAGGAGAGAGGTTGAAAAGGCACTTCAAAGCCAGGGGTTAAGTGCCGCTGGCTGGCGCAAGGTGCCGACAGATGATTCTGCTCTCGGGGCAGAGGCTCTCAGATCAAAACCGATGATTGAGCAGCTCTTCATCAATGCCAAGAACGTCAGGGACAGTTCGGATTTTGAGTGCAAGCTCTATCAAGCCAGGAGACGAGCTGAGAATAGATTGGAGCAGGACGATGCCACCTTCTATATCTGCAGCCTATCAAGCCGGGTCTTGCTCTATAAAGGCTTGATGATGCCCGCTAATCTTCCCCTCTTTTATCCTGATCTCAATGATGATCGTCTGGAATCATCCATCTGCGTCTTTCACCAGAGGTTCTCTACAAACACCATGCCCCAGTGGCGGTTAGCACAACCCTTCAGATATCTCGCCCACAATGGCGAAATCAACACCATTCAGGGTAATCGAAACTGGTCAGAGGCGAGGAGTTATAAGCTTAATTCTCCATTGATTGAAGATATGGAGAGTATTCGTCCCCTGGTAAACCAATCCGGCTCAGATTCTTCAAGCTTGGATAATATGCTCGAAGCATTCCTTGCCGGGGGGATGGATATTTTCCATGCGATGCAGATTATGATTCCACCGGCGTGGCAGAATGTCGAGAGCATGGATTCTGATGTTCGCGCTTTTTACCGCTACAACTCAATGCATATGGAACCCTGGGATGGCCCGGCAGGAATTGTCCTCACCGACGGTCGTTATGCGGGATGTGTATTGGATAGAAATGGACTTCGCCCGGCGCGTTATGTGATCACCAGGGACCGTCATATCACATTGGCTTCAGAAGTGGGTGTTTATGACTATCAGCCAGAAGAGGTGCTCTTCAAGGGGCGACTTAAGCCGGGGCAGATGATCGCCATTGATACTGTTAATGGAGAGCTCTTATATCCAGAGACCATTCAGAAACAACTTGCCACAAAGCACCCATATAAAAAGTGGATGAGAGAACAGATGGTTCGTCTGCGTTCCACATTTGGCAATGAAGGTGTTGATGAATCCCGAATGGAACCAGAAGTACTGAAGGTCTATGAGAAACTCTATCAGGTGACCCTGGAAGAGAAAGACCTTGTCCTCCGTGTTCTTGCAGAGGTCGGCCAGGAAGCAGTAGGTTCAATGGGTGATGACACCCCGCTCCCCGTTCTTTCCACACGGATTCGTTCTCTTTATGACTCTTTTCGCCAACAGTTTGCCCAGGTCACAAATCCGCCTATTGATCCTCTCCGTGAGCAGATTGTCATGTCGTTGGAGACCTGTTTTGGAAGAGAACAAAACCTCTATGATGAGATGGAAGGCCATGCTTCACGAATCGTCATCGACTCACCGGTACTCTCTGCCTATAAGTATTTCACTCTCTTAGGGTTGGATGATGACCGTTACCTGAGTGAGCTGATAGAGCTCAACGTTCCTCTACACGTTTCTCTGGAAGAGGCTCTGAATACGATCTGTAATCAGGCAGTTGAAGCGGTCCGAGGCGGGAAGACCATTCTGATACTTTCAGATCGTAATATTGGTCAAGAGACAATGCCAGTCCACGCCCTGCTGGCCACCGGAGCAGTCCACCATAGCCTGATTGCTGCCGGCCTTCGTTGTGATGCTAATATCGTTGTTGAGACCGGGACAGCCAGAGATCCACATCATTTTGCAGTGTTGGTTGGATATGGTGCAACCGCCGTTATGCCCTATCTCGCTTATGCCACCATCTCTTCGATGGCTGACAATGGGCAGCTGGCAAAGAGCAGCCTTGGAGAGGCGTTACGCGCATATCGCAAAGGGATCAATAAAGGGCTCTACAAAATTATCTCCAAGATGGGGATATCAACCATAGCCAGTTATCGGGGAGCTCAATTGTTCGAGGCTGTTGGCCTCTCAAGAGAGGTTGTAGATCAATGCTTCAAGGGGACAGTCTGTCGTATTCAGGGCATGACCTATACACATATTGAATCAGACCAGCGCCAACTTGTCGGTGATGCCTGGAACCCAAAAGAAGAGGTAGGGCCCGGGGGGCTTCTGAAGTTTGTCCATGGGGGCGAATATCATGCCTACCATCCCGATGTGATTCGGACGATCCAAAAGGCAGTAATGAGTGGTGACTACGAGGAGTACAAGGCTTTTTCCCGGATCGTCAATCAACGCCCGGCGATGGTGTTGAGAGATCTGCTTAGCCTGAATGAGGGTGAGGGTTCAATTGCTGTAGAGGAAGTTGAACCGGAAGAGAGTATTCTGAAACGGTTTGACAGTGCGGGGATGTCGTTGGGGGCACTCTCCCCCGAGGCCCACGAGGCCTTGGCTGAAGCGATGAACAGTCTCGGGGGGAGGTCGAACTCAGGGGAGGGAGGAGAGGACCCGGAGCGCTACGGTACCAACCGAATGTCAAAAATCAAGCAGATTGCATCGGGACGTTTTGGTGTGACCCCGGCTTACCTGGTTAATGCTGAAGTGCTCCAGATCAAGATTGCACAGGGGGCAAAGCCGGGCGAAGGTGGCCAGCTCCCAGGACATAAGGTTGATAAACTTATCGCAAGATTGCGATTCGCTTCTCCTGGCATCCCCTTGATTTCGCCACCTCCACATCATGATATCTACTCAATTGAAGATCTGGCTCAACTCATTTTTGACCTTAAGCAAGTCAACCCGGATGCACTGGTTTCGGTAAAACTGGTTGCTGAGGCGGGGATAGGGACCATTGCTGCCGGAGTAACTAAGGCCTATGCGGATCTCATTACTATTTCTGGTTACGATGGAGGCACCGGAGCAAGCCCACTGACTTCAGTAAAGTATTGCGGCAGCCCCTGGGAACTCGGGCTTACCGAGACCCACCAGACCTTAAGAGCAAACAATCTCCGAAATCGAGTCAGACTCCAGGCAGATGGAGGGCTGAAAACCGGGCTTGATGTGATCAAGGCGGCAATACTCGGTGCTGAGAGCTTTGGTTTTGGCACCATGCCCATGGTTGCCCTGGGATGTAAATACCTGCGGATCTGTCATCTGAATAACTGTGCGACGGGGGTGGCTACCCAGGACAAGCGCTTGCGGGAGAATCACTTTCATGGGAGCGCTCTGCGGGTAGCACGGTATTTCAGTTTTATCGCCAGGGAAGTTCGAGAAATTCTTGCCTCACTGGGAGTCAGGAGGATTGATGATTTAATTGGTCGCACTGATCTACTCAAACAGATCGAGGGGAAAACCCTCCGTCAACAGCATCTTGATCTCTCTCCGGTACTCTCTGATGGCGGGGTATCAGAAACGTCTCCTCAATATTGCACCGAGTCTCGCAATACCCCCTGGGATCAGGGTGAGCTTGCTGAGAAGATGGTGGCAGAGATATTGCCTGCAATTGAATCATCAAGTGGTGGTGAATTTCACTTTTCAATTAGAAATATTCATCGTTCTATTGGTGCCAGATTGTCGGGAGAAATTGCAAAGCGCCATGGGGACCAGGGGATGGAAGAGAGCCCGGTGGTTGTCAACCTGCAGGGTACAGCAGGTCAGAGTTTTGGGGTTTGGAATGCAGGAGGTCTTCACCTTCGTCTTACTGGAGATGCCAACGACTATGTCGGCAAGGGAATGGCAGGAGGAAAGATCACCATTACTCCCCCACCAGGAAGTAGCTTCAAGAGCAACGAATCGACAATTATAGGAAATACCTGCCTCTACGGCGCAACGGGTGGAGAGCTGTATGCTGCCGGACGTGCCGGGGAGCGTTTTGCTGTTCGTAACTCTGGAGCTTCAGCGGTTATTGAAGGTTGTGGAGATCATGGCTGTGAGTATATGACGGGTGGGGTGGTCACTGTACTTGGACAGACAGGGCTCAATTTTGGTGCGGGCATGACAGGAGGGTTTGCCTTTGTCCTCGACCGTGAAGATCGATTTGCTGACAGTTTCAACAGAGAACTGATTGAAGTACATCGTTTGATCCCTGAATCAATGGAGCCCCATGTCAACTATCTCCTTAGTCGAATCTCGAGTTTTGTTGAAGAGACTCAGAGTGAATGGGGACAGAACGTCTGTGAGAACTTCCTCGATTATGTGGGCAAGTTCTGGTTGGTTAAGCCGAAGGTGGTTGATCTGGAGACACTGTTGGATAACCTTTTTAAAGAAGCAGCCTGATCAGAGGCAGGCAAATACCCGGAATGAGTCGCAACTTTCAATTTATTGAACTTCCCCGTCAGGATCCGGATAAGGTTCCTGCACTTGAGCGTGTAGAGGGTTTTAAAGAGATCTATGGGCACTTTAAGGAAGAGACCGCAAAGGCCCAGGCAGAGCGTTGCTTAAGTTGTGGTAACCCCTACTGTGAATGGGAATGTCCGGTACACAATCTGATTCCAAACTGGCTGAAGCTGGTTAATGAAGGACGTCTTTTTGAAGCCGCGGAGCTGTCACACCGCACCAACTCCCTTCCCGAGATTTGTGGAAGAATCTGCCCACAAGACAGGCTGTGTGAGGGGGCGTGTACCCTCAACGATGGATTTGGGGCGGTGACCATCGGTGCCATTGAAAAATATATTACTGATGAGGCCCTGGCCCAGGGCTGGAAGCCATCACAGAAGGATCTGCCCAAAAGAGCCCATCGGGTTGCTATCGTTGGTGCAGGTCCTGCAGGACTTGGGTGTGCCGATATCCTGATAAGGAATGGAATAAAACCAGTTGTTTTTGATCGTAATCCGGAGATTGGCGGGCTGTTAACCTTTGGAATTCCCCCTTTTAAGCTTGAGAAAGAGGTGGTGATGAGGCGTCGAAAACTGATGGAAGAGATGGGGGTTGAGTTCAGGCTCAATACCGAGATTGGATCCACCATCACCCTCGAAACCCTGGCTGATGACTATGATGCCCTCTTCCTGGGGACGGGCACCTACGCTTACATGAGAGGCGGTTTTCCTGGAGAAGATCTGCCGGGGGTCTTTGAAGCACTTCCCTTTCTGGTCTCAAATATAAATCAGGAGATGGAGTGGAGTCAGGGTGAAGAGGACTTCCTCAATATGAAAGATCAGCGAGTTGTGGTTCTCGGAGGTGGTGATACCGCTATGGACTGCGTTCGAACCTCAATCCGTCAGGGAGCAGTGAGTGTCACCTGTGCCTATCGCCGGGATGAAGAGAATATGCCGGGTTCCCGGCGAGAGGTCTGGAATGCCAAGGAAGAGGGCGGGGTCTTTTTGTGGAATCGACAGCCTACTGCGATTGTCGGTGAAAGCAAGGTTGAAGGGGTAAAGGTGGTAGAGACGCGCCTTGGTGAAGCCGATGAGCAGGGCCGACGATACCCTGAACCCATTCCTGGCAGTGGTGAGATTATTCCTGCGGATCGGGTTGTGGTCGCTTTTGGCTTTCGTCCGGATCCCTCTCCCTGGTTCACTGAGGCCGGTGTTGAAGTTGATGACTCTGGTCGTGTTCGGGTGGCAGAGGGTGGCGCTCTTCCCTTCCAGACCAGTCGTCCCGAGGTGTTTGCAGGGGGTGATATGGTTCGAGGTTCCGATCTTGTGGTGACTGCTGTCTTTGACGGTCGTGAGGCCGCAAAGAGCATCATCCGCTATATTGACTCCTAGAAATTCCCAGCATCACCACTCTCCTCAGGAAGAAATCCGAGTACAGCTCCATTGATGCAGAATCGCCGTCCTGTCGGCGGAGGGCCATCATCAAAAAGATGACCAAGGTGTATTCCTGAGCTTGTACTGCGCACTTCAACTCTGCGCATTCCCAGGCTGTTGTCTTGATGGAAACTGAGTGCCCCCTCAACAGCATCAACAAAGCTGGGCCAGCCAGAGCTACTTTCAAATTTCCAATGGCTTAAGAAGAGGGGAGAACCTGTGATTGGGTCTGTGTAGAGGCCGGCAGAGTGATCTTCGAGGAGGGGGCTGCTAAAGCGGGGCTCTGTGTCTTGGGAGTAGGCAATGTTAAATGCCGGTTTGGAAAGAATATACCCTGCAATCCACCTCAGATAATCAAACCAATCTCCCTCCTTGAACCCTCTATAGCGTCCGCACTCCTCTTTTTTGGAAGTGAATACTGATGTGGGGTAGTCGATCACCGGATTGGCAAGTGAGAGAGCGGTCATAAGGCGGGCATCAGGATTGATGATCACGCCAAACTCTGGGTTCCATTGATCTAATATCTCTTCGGCCAATAACCTGCAGCTCTCATTCTCTGGTGCTGTAAAGACCAGGAGCTCAAAATCTCTCATGCTTCTTTGCACTTCAGAGATCACTCCGGCTCCAGATCAGGAAAAGAGACGCCTGTTCCGCCAAGGCCGCAGTAGCCACCCGGGTTCTTCTCCAGATAGTGCTGGTGATAACTCTCGGCAGTAAAGAAGCCATCAAGTGGTACAATTTCAGTAGTAATGGCACCAAACCCCGCTGCAGTTAAGGCGAGTTGGTAGAGGTCCCTGGTCTTTACAGCACAACTTTGCTGCCATTTTGATTGATAGAAGACCACACTCCGATAGTTGCTTCCAGTGTCATTACCCTGGCGATCCCCCTGGGTTGGGTTGTGAGCTACCCAGAAATGTTTCAAAACGGACTCAACAGAGACCTCTTCAGGCTCAAAGGCAACCCTGACTACTTCAGCATGATTATTATCACCGTTGCGCTGGTTTTGGATATCCCGTTCGAAAGCGAGGACTTTTTCATAGGTGGGATGATCATAATAGCCTCCGGAGTAGCCGACTTCGACCTTCTTGACTCCTGCGATGGCAGCCATTCTCTTTTCAGCACCCCAGAAGCATCCCATCCCAAGGACAATGTTTTCCACTACTACTCTCCTCCCCTTAAGCAAGGTCTGGGTTTTGATCAAGGTCAGATTATGAACCTATCGTTGACCCGACAGAACCTTTCCTTATGCTAATATCACTTTTTTTCACAACCATGCAAATAACCTTGAACCACTCAATCCCTGTCGACCAAAGACTGATTGTTGCCCTTGATCTTCCCTCTGTAGAAGAGGCCAGGGCACTGGTTGAAAACCTTGGGGAGAGCTGTCAATTCTATAAGATAGGATTGGAGTTATTCATGGCGGGTGGTTATTTTGAATTTATTGATTGGTTGAAGGCTCGAGAGAAGAGGGTATTTGTCGACCTTAAGTTTTTTGATGTACCTGAGACGGTAGCGAGGGCGATTCGACGTCTCAATGGCCGGGGCATCACCTTTGCTACGGTACATGGAAATGATGCAATGATGCGTGCAGCGGGCAGTGCCAGTGAAGATCTTGGAGTGCTGGCGGTTACTGTCTTGACCAGTATTGACAGGGGAGACCTGGATGACCTGGGATTTAATTGTGATGTTGAGCAGTTGGTCATTTCGCGTGCTCGCCGAGCAGTTGAGAATGGTTGTGTGGGAGTTGTTGCTTCAGGCCTGGAGGCAGAACAACTGCGTAGTGCGTTAGGCCGCAAGGTGATCATTGTAACCCCCGGAATTCGTCCGGTTGAAAACAGGGATGACCAGAAACGAGTTGTTACTGTGGAAAAGGCATTTACCAGTGGGGCCGATTATATTGTGGTGGGGAGACCCATCAGGGATGCGGATCAGCCGGCTGTGATGGCTGCCGGGATTCAGGAACAAATTGCAAATGCAGTCGAACGATGAAAACAGGGGATGAATGGGTACGCTTGATAACGATCTTTTTTTAAGAGCGCTGTTGCGCCTGCCGACGGAAAGAACGCCGGTGTGGATCATGCGACAGGCCGGACGCTACCTCAGGGAGTACAAAACAACACGAACCAGAGCGGGTGACTTTATGTCCCTGTGCAAGACACCAGAGCTTGCGTGTGAAGTAACATTGCAACCCCTTGATCGGTTTAATCTTGATGCTGCAATTCTCTTCTCTGACATTCTGACTGTCCCCGATGCCATGGGAATGGAATTGCACTTCGCCGAAGGTGAGGGCCCGCTTTTTGATAAACCCGTAAGGTGCAGGGCTGATATTGAGGCGCTCAATATACCCGATCCGGAGGATGAGCTTGGGTATGTTATGGATGCTGTTCGTACCATACGTACGGCATTGGATGGCAGGGTGCCCCTGATTGGTTTTTCCGGGAGTCCCTGGACACTGGCGACCTATGCGGTCGAGGGGGGATCAACACGGGATTTCAACCGGATAAAATCGATGATTTTCGATTGTCCTGATGATGCCCATCGTCTGTTGAGTCTCCTGGCAGACGTTGTGGTTGACTATCTCAATGGTCAGGTTGCTGCAGGTGCTCAGGCACTGATGGTATTTGACACCTGGGGTGGCGTTCTCTCTCCACGCGACTACAGTGAGTTTTCATTGAGTTATATGAATAAAATCGTAGCCAATGTCACTCGGGAAGCAGAGGGTCGCAGAGTGCCCATTATTCTATTCACCAAAAATGGGGGGCAGTGGCTGGAGGCGATGGCGGATAGTGGTTGTGATGCGTTGGGAATTGACTGGACTACCAGCCTCTCTGAAGCACGTCGTCGGGTTGGAGATCGGGTTGCACTCCAGGGAAACATGGATCCAGCTATTCTGCTCTCCTCGCCGGATCGTGTCCGACAGGAGGTTAAAGCGGTACTTGAGAGTTATGGCTCTGGGCCTGGCCATGTCTTTAATCTTGGGCATGGCATTCACCAGTCCGCCGACCCGGAAAATGTCGCTGTACTTGTTGATGCGGTCAGGGAATTCAGCGAGAGCGCTGCTCGGGCAACCTCCCGGGGATTGACAGCCCCCGGGCCCCTCGTCGACGCTGTCCGATAGGTTGCCCCTCTCTTTTTATGGTATTTATAATATTCCCAGTCAGGACTATCATCCTTGCCATTGATTCGGGTTGAGCCTGATCATGAGCCAAAAGAACGTGCCCCGGAGGGGCGAATAGAGGAGAGAAAAGATGGAGAACGCGGAGGAGGGAAGGCCCCTCTTTGCCCCACCCAATATACGAGCCACCTTTGCAGATGACGGCTCGATCATTATCGACTCGGCCCAACCGCTGGGAGATTATGAGACCCATCTGGGCGAAATGCTCAGATATTGGGCGACAAAAAGTCCAGACCGTCTTTTTCTTGCTGAACGAAACCAGGATGACGAATGGCGTCGAATCTCCTACGCTGAGGCGGCCCTGGCCACTGATGCCCTCTCCCAGTCTTTGATTGACAGAGGGCTCTCTGCCCAAAGACCCGTGATGGTGCTTTCAGGAAACAGCATAGACCATGCTCTGTTGGCATTGGGGTCAATGCAGATTGGGATTCCTGTTGTGCCACTCTCACCCGCCTATTCATTGATGAGCCAGGATTTTAATAAATTATCCGCACTATTTGAGCTGGTAACACCCGGTCTTATCTATGTCGCCGATCAAGGGGTATTTTCAAAGGCACTGGATCAGCTCCCTCTTGAGGGGATCGAGCTCGTCACCAGTGGGCCCATATCCGGTGGAGGAGCAACTCATTTTAACCACCTTGTCAAGACCGCATCGACTGATGAGGTAGAGCGGGCGTTTGCATCCGTTACTGCTGATTCGATTGCCAAGATTTTGTTTACTTCTGGATCCACGGGGATGCCAAAAGGGGTGATCAATACCCATGGAATGCTCTGTTCAAACCAGAAAAGCCTCGCTCTGACCTGGCCCTTTTTAGAGCATCAACCCCCTGTCCTGGTTGACTGGCTTCCCTGGAATCATACGTTTGGTGGAAATCACAATTTCAATATGATTTTACGAAATGGCGGAACACTCTATATTGATGATGGCAAGCCTGCTCCAGGCCTGATTGACAAGAGCATTAAAAACCTCAAAGAGATCGCCCCCACCCTCTATTTTAATGTCCCCGCGGGTTACAACATGATGTTGCCCCACCTTGAGCAGGATGTTCAGTTGCGGGATCGTTTCTTTGAGCAGCTGCAGCTGATCTTTTATGCCGCCGCCGCACTGCCACAGGATCTGTGGGACCGCCTTCAGGCTGTCAGCATCAAATCCAGGGGGAGAACAACAGTGCTAACCTCGGCCTGGGGATCTACAGAGACGGCACCGCTTGCCACTTCGGCCCACTTTCCCCTTGACCATGCCGGCAATATTGGTGTTCCGGTGCCGGGGGTATCGCTCAAGATGGTTCCGGTAGAGTCAAAGATGGAATTAAGGGTAAAGGGGCCGAATATAACCCCAGGTTACTACCGTCGTCCCGATCTGACTGATGCCATGTTTGATAGTGAGGGCTACTACCTGATTGGAGATGCCGGGAAGTTGATCAACCCGGATAAGCCCGGTGATGGAATTGAGTTTGATGGCAGGGTTGCAGAAAACTTTAAACTCTCAACCGGTACCTGGGTGACCGTTGGTGCGCTTAGGACTACAGTGATTGCCGCTGCTTCACCGATTATCCAGGATGCGGTTGTCGTCGGCAGCAATCGTGACTATCTGGGCCTGATGGTTTGGCTCAATGTCACCGCCTGTCGCCAGTTCGTCGGCAATACCGATCTGGGTGAAACAGAGCTGTTTGGTGAGGAGAGTGTTAGAGACCGCGTCATTGAGGGCTTACGCGCACACAACCGCAAGAGTGGCTCGAGTATGAGAATCAAACGGGTACTCTTGCTCACTGAGCCGCCATCCATTGATGCCAATGAGATTACCGATAAGGGGTACATCAACCAGCAGGCCGTTCTTGAAAGACGATCGGAGATTGTGGACAAGGTCTACTCAGAACCTCCTGAGGAAGAACTTCTCCTTATTGATGAGTAACCTTCGTCTGCGGTGAGGCGGACAGCCCCCGGGAATCGGTGCTTTGGGCCCCTTTTTAGCTGAGAGTCCCGCTCTCGATAGCTCTACGTCTTAATCCAGCGGGAGGGCGGTGGTGTATTTTTTTGGACGCAGGACAAATGAAGTATTCACAGTGCGAATAGCGGGAAGCAGCAGCAGCCGGGTTGAGAGAAAGCGTTCAAATGCCGTCATGTCAACGGCGACAATCTTAAGCATGTAGTCGTAATTACCGCTGGTCATGTAACACTCCATCACTTCGGGCCACTGCTCAATCGCCTCATCAAAGGCAGCCACTGTTGCTTGATGGTGGTTTTCAAGTGAGACATGGGCAAAGCCGGTTGCACTGAATCCCAGCTTCTCTCTATCCAGTAGGGCGGTGTACTGTTGGATGTAGCCCTCTTCCTCGAGCCCCTTAAGTCTGCGCCAGCAGGGTGAGGGGGAGAGTCCAATTTGCTCAGCCAGCTCGCGGTTAGAGAGGCGACCGTTTTCCTGAAGGAGGCGAAGGATTCGACGTTCGAGACGGTCTAGAGAATTGATCACGATCAATATCCTGAAATAGATGCAATAAAAATATAATACTAAAAAATACAGAAATAATGAAATAAAATGCCTTAATTAAGTCAATTAACAATAAATTAAGAAATTATGTGCCCGAGTAAAGAGAGTTTAATTAACTGAAAAAGATCAGGTTCTGTTTCGGCCTCTACTATTTATTGATGTGGTTTTGCATCTAAGCCACTCAAGATTAAACCTCTGGGAAGTGAGTTATGGCAGTCAATGGCACACTGGAGCTGAATGGAGAAGAGCTCTCAATCGAAGACCTAATTGTTGCGGGTCGTAATCCTCAAATCGCCATCTCTATAAGAGAGAGCAACTGGAAGAAAATTGGCGATTGCCGGGCACTGGTAGAGAAGTGGGCCAGGGAGGAGCAGGTCATCTATGGCGTAAATACAAGCTGTGGGGGTTTTGTTAACTATCTTCTTCCCCGGGAGAAAGACCGTGAGTTTCAACAAAATCTGATCCGTAGTGTAACGACAAATGTGGGGAGTTACCTCCCTGATCAGATTGTCAGAATCACCATGATCACCCGGGTTAACTCCCTGTGCCGGGGATATTCTGGGATCAAGCCGGAAAATTTGTCGATCTACCTCGAGATGATCAACAAGGGGGTGCTCCCTCTCATCCCTGAACAGGGATCGCTTGGCTCCAGTGGTGATTTGGGGCCGCTCGGCTGTATTGCTTGTGTCGCTATTGGTGATTGGAAAGCCCGTTTCCAGGGAGAGGTGATGGCTGGAGCAGAGGCGATGAAGGCTGCGGGAATACCGTTAATGAAGCTGAACGCCAAAGAGGGGCTGTCGATGATTAACGGCACCTCATGCATGGCTGGGCTTGCCAGTGAGAATGTGTTTGATGCCATGCTCACCATAAAACAGGCTGATGCCATTGCAGCCCTCTCAATCGAAACGCTTCTTGGGCGGAGTAACCCCTTTGATCTTCGGGTCCATCGACAGAAGTACCACCCTGGACAGTATGCAACAGCCTATAATTTGAGCAAACTCCTGCGGGGGAGCGAGATGGTCCTTGATGAGCAGGAGGTCTCTCTTGATCTTCAGGGGCTGCTGAAAAAAAACATGGGAGTACAGGCTGCAGATATCCCTGTTGAGGATGCCTACTCTCTTCGTTGCACCCCTCAGTTGGCAGGGCCGTGCAGAGACGGCGTCAATTTTGCCCGTGAAACAGTGATTCGTGAGCTCAACAGCAGTAATGACAACCCTCTGATCTTCACTGAATTTGATACCTTTATCCATAATGGTCACTTCCAGGGTCAATCCCTCTCCCTTGCAATGGATACAGTGGCCACGGTGATGACGACGATGAGTGTGATCAGTGACCGCCGGATTGACCGCTTTATGGACAGTAGCAATAGTGTGGGGCTTCCACCCTTTCTCTGCGCTGAAGATACTGGCTTACGGATGGGGCTTATGCCGGGCCAGTTCATGACTTCGAGTGTTGTGGCCGAGAACAGAACGCTCTGTATTCCCGCTTCGGTTCAATCCATACCCTCTACAGCCGATTTTCAGGATGTGGTGAGCTTTGGGTTAATAGCCGGGCGCAAGGCCAGGAAGGTCATTCAAAATACCAACTACGTGCTCTCCTTTGAGTTGCTTTGTGGCGCGCAGGCAGCTGATATCAGAGGGGTGGATCGATTGGGGCCCGCCTCCAGAGCGCTCTATGAGGCGACCCGGGAGACCATTCCTTATCTTGATTATGATACGGTTATTATCGATTATCTTGAAGCGCTGACAAGCCGGCTACGCTCTGGTGATTTCCTGCAACGTGTTGAAGAGGTGGTCGGCCCATTGATGGATATTGACAGCTCGGGTGGGAGAGAAGAGTAGGACAGGATTGATGACATCAGTGACAAAAGACAGATCTATTGAAGAGCGCTATATCGAGCGCTCAGAAAAAAGCAGGCTTGCTTTTGAACAAGCCAAACACTGGCTGCCTGGAGGAAGCTCACGACAGGCCGGTCTATGGGCACCCTTTCCGTTGACAATTGCCCAAGGAGAGGGGAGCTATATCTGGGATATCGATGGCCATCGATATCTTGATCTGGTCAACAACTATACAGCCCTTGTTCATGGCCACGCCTATCCACCGATCATAAGAGCGGTTAAGGAACAGCTTCCAAAGGGGACCTGCTGGTCTGCCAGTTGTGAGAGTCAGCTTACCCTTGCCCAGCTGCTGGTCAACCGTGTGGAATCGATTGATCAGGTGCGGTTCACCAACTCGGGGTCAGAAGCGGGTAATTTGGCGTTGATGATTGCTCGTGCTCATACCGGCCGGAATAAGATTCTGATGGCGAGAGGGGGATACCACGGCTCTATCATGGAGTTTGAAGCCGGTTTTACAGGCCGGGATGGGCCAATGACCCTGGTTGCAGAATATGGCGATCTGAGTGCCTTTGAGGCAATTTTGAAGCGTCATGGGAGTGAAATTGCAGCCGTTTTTCTTGAGCCGGTAATGGGAGCTTCGGGCGTTGTCCCCGGTAGTCGCTCCTTCCTTGAGGGTGTGAAGAGTGCGACGCACCAGGCGGGAGCGCTCTTTATTCTTGATGAGGTTCTGACCCTGCGTCTGGCTTTTGGGGGTTATCAGTCTGTGGTAGGGATAAAACCTGATCTCACGCTTTTCGGCAAATTTATAGGGGGGGGATTTCCCGTGGGTGCGGTAGGAGGACCAGAGGCGCTATTTGAGCTATTCGATCCTTTGAACCTGAAGATATTTCATACCGGCACATTCAATGCCAACCCAGTGACCATGGTAGCCGGAAGTGCTTCCGTGGAAGGCTTGACAGCAGCACGAATAGATAAAATGGAACAGGCGGCCCAGACGCTTGAGATCGGACTGTTAACGGCGGCTGAGAAGGTGGGGCTGCCACTGACAGTGAACCGAGTGGGTTCAGTGATGAATCTCTTTTTTTCGGCAAATCCTGGCGGTGCTTACCATCAACGAGATGATCTGCCCATCATTACCCGGTTTCACCTGGCAGCACTTAACCATGGTCTTTTTATGGCCCCGCGTGGACTCATTGCGCTGTCAACAGTCACAAGTGAGGGCCAGGTGGATGAAGCGATCTCTCTCGGTAGGCGGGCAATGGAGGATGTCATTAAGGAACTCCCCGATGCAGCACATCCGGGATAGTGTGGATGAGGGGCACGCTCAAGACCTCGCATCTGCCAACAGCAAATTCCTACCCCTCAGCTTATCCTGTTCAATGAGTTGCCTTAGGCCTCCAATGTGGTGTGCCATTACGGGCGCCACCGGTTGAGGAAGACTGAATCCGGCGGTGGCAAGATTTCCTTAATCGACCATCCGGTATTCGCCAGCGCCTGAGTCTATTGATTGCAATCGAGGTGAGCATAACCAGTAGGCAATAAAATAATATATAGACACATCATAATTACATTTGTTATATTTATTTTAACTATAACAGGGGCTCATAAAGGAGCCGCATACCAGCTGTAAATGAGAGGTTTAACAGACACATTCTGAAATAAAACAAGAGATGCCCTCCGGGAGTTGTACCCACTCCACATTTTCCCCGGATACCTGAGTATCTGGGGGAAAACAAGTATGACTCCTGTTTTTGAAACGGCCTTCGGGCCGTTTTTTTTCACGACCTGGAAAGCGCCCAATGGATAGGCCGCTGTATGCTTATCGATTCTAAATAAGAGTAATGAGTGGTCTACAGCGAAACTATGCCTCTGAGACGGGGACGGTGTAATTGAGGGCCATTCGACCTCCATCTGCATAGAGGCACTGCCCGGTAATGTAAGAGGATTCATCTGATGCCAGGAATAGGGCAATATCAGCAATCTCATCGACAGTGCCACAGCGTCCCATCGGAGTACGAGACAGAATTTTTTTTCGTGCCGCCTCATCAGTCATCACCTGTTCAAGAAGTTCGGTCAGGATACTTCCAGGTCCGATCGCATTGACCCGGACGCCCCTGTCAGCCAATGAGATGGCCATCACCCGGGTAAGCTGATTAAGCCCCCCTTTGGAGACGTTATAGGGGAGAATATTGGGAATAGCCATCACAGCATTCACGCTCGACATATTGATGATCGTTCCACCACCCTGGGAAACCATGACTTTTGCCGTCGCCTGACTGATGACAAAGGCGGCTCTTAGGTTAATACGTAAAACAGCATCAAAATCTTCTTCACTGACGTCAAGGACATCTGCCGCTCTTAAGATGCCAGCATTGTTAACGCAGATATCAATTCGACCGAATTGTTGATGGACATTGTCGACCAATGTTCTCGCCTGCTGGCTATCGCCAATATCACAACTTATGAAAGAGATATTATCAACCGAGTTTGCAACCTGGTTGCCGCTCTCCTCGTCAATATCAGCAATGATGACTTTGGCGCCCTCTTCGGAAAAGCGAACGGCGATCCCCCTGCCAATCCCTCGGGCTCCACCCGTAATGATGGCGACACGATCTTTCAGACGGTTCATCAAGGTCTCCTTGGATAGAGAACACCTATCTCAGTGTGGGCTGATAAATTTCAGCGGTGTTTCCATTTCGGTTTGCGTTTTTCGGCAAAGGCGTTCATTCCCTCTTTTTGGTCTTCAGTGGCAAACAGAGAGTGAAAGAGACGGCGTTCAAAGCGAATTCCCTGATCGAGAGTGGTGTTCAATGCGCTGTTGACTGACTCTTTTGCCATCAGGACCGAAGGGGCAGATTTCTCTGCAATGGCAGCAGCTGTTTTGATCGCGTCCTGGAGTAGCTCAGATGTCGGGACCACCCGGCTTACCAACCCGGCACGCTCGGCTTCAGCAGCGTCCATCATTCTTCCAGTTAAAACCATCTCCATCGCCTTGGATTTTCCAACCAGGCGAGTGAGTCGCTGAGTACCGCCCGCGCCAGGAATAATACCAAGGCGTATTTCGGGTTGGCCAAATTGAGCATTTTCAGCTGCCAGGATGAAATCACACATCATCGCCATTTCACACCCCCCACCAAGGCAATACCCTGCAACGGCGGCGATCACGGGTTTACGGCATAAGGTAATGTTCTCCCAACTGGTAGTTATGAAGTCACCAAGATAGACATCACTATAGGTTTTATCTTTCATCTCCTTAATATCAGCTCCGGCAGCAAATGCTTTTTCACTACCCGTTAAGACAATTGCACCAATCGAGCTGTCACTTTCAAATTGGTCGAGAGCCTGACCCACTTCTTCCATTAGGGGGCTTGAGAGGGCATTCATTGCTTCTGGACGGTTAAGGGTAATTAAGCCGACATTTTCTATCACTTCAGTAAGAATAAGGTGGTAGGTCATTCTTTGTAGTACTCCTAGGTAGAGTCTGGGTTGTGAGTGCGAAACATCGTAGCATTTCACAGTAGAAGAGCGATGTGTGGTTGGCAACTATTTTACATATAGGTTACAAAGAAACGTAATATGCATTAATTACGTCACGCTAACATGAAATAACAGAGACTGTGAGCAAATTTTCCAAGCAACGGTCTGAGGTTGAGCAAGAGGAGGAGAAGCATGGGGACACTTGTAGACCATTTTTCACGTTCACTTAATGATCCGGAACATTTCTGGGGCGAGGCTGCTGAAGCCGTGCATTGGTACAGACGATGGGATCGGGTTCTGGATGATAGTGACCAACCTTGGTACCGCTGGTTCTCGGGAGCACAAGTCAACACCTGTTATAACGCACTTGATCTACACATAGAACAGGGGCGGGGTGATCAGCTTGCAGTGATCTATGACAGCCCGGTAACGGGCCAGCAACGCCATTACACCTACTCCGAATTAAGAAATGAAGTAGCTGATTTTGCCGGTGCTCTCGCCGCCAAAGGGGTTGTAAAAGGAGACCGTGTGGTGATCTACATGCCAATGGTTCCCGAGACCGCCATTGCCATGCTTGCCTGTGCTCGACTGGGGGCTGTCCACTCGGTAGTGTTTGGTGGATTTGCTGCGAATGAACTTGCGGTCAGAATCGATGATGCCACACCGAGAGTGATCGTCTCTGCTTCATGTGGAATAGAACCGGGACGGGTGGTTGAATATAAGCCACTCCTCGATGGTGCGATCGCACTTTCCAGCCACAAACCAGAGAGCTGTATTATTCTCCAGCGTCCCCAGAAGAGAGCAGAGCTCACCACAGGACGTGACTTTGATTGGGAAGATTCTGTTGCCGCGGCTTCACCCCATGAATGTGTTCCGGTGGCGGCAACCGACCCGCTCTATATTCTCTATACCTCGGGGACAACCGGGGAACCCAAAGGGGTGGTCCGCGACAATGGGGGACATATTGTCGCCTTAAAATGGACCATGAAGAATGTCTACAATGTTGAGCCGGGTCAGGTCTACTGGGCGGCTTCGGATTTGGGCTGGGTGGTGGGGCACTCCTATATCGTCTATGCCCCTCTGTTCAATGGCAACACCACGATTATCTATGAGGGCAAGCCGGTGGGAACACCTGATGCGGGAGCCTTCTGGCGAGTTATTGCAGAGCACGGTGTTGAAGTTCTATTTACTGCACCCACCGCATTCAGAGCCATCAAGAAAGAGGACCCGGAAGGGAAATTATTGGGCCAGTACGACCTCTCTCAATTCAAAGCCCTGTTTCTTGCCGGAGAGCGAACTGACTCGGATACTCTCAACTGGGCACAAAAAAAACTCGGTGTACCGGTGCTTGATCATTGGTGGCAGACTGAGACAGGTTGGGCAATCTGCTCCAATTGTATGGGGATTGAACCTCTTCCCATAAAAGAGGGATCCCCAACCAAGCCGGTTCCGGGGTGGGACCTCAGAGTTGTTGATGATCAATCGGAGGAGGTGCCAGCAGGAGAGATCGGTTCCCTGGTGGTAAAACTACCGCTGCCTCCGGGCACATTCCCTGAGTTATGGCATGCCCGTCAACGTCATTTCGATGCCTACCTCTCCGAATTCCCCGGATTTTACAAAACCGCGGATGCGGGCTATATCGATGAGGATGGATACGTTTTTGTCATGTCCCGGACCGATGACATCATTAATGTGGCCGGGCATCGACTCTCGACCGGAGCGATGGAAGAGATCCTGGCGGCACATCCAGATGTTGCTGAGTGTGCAGTCACCGGGGTGGCTAATGAGCTCAAAGGGCAGGTTCCATTGGGGCTGTTGGTCTTAAATGCGGGGTGTGAACGAGATCATGACATAATAATTTCAGAGACTATCCAGCAGGTCAGAGAGCAGATCGGCCCAGTGGCCGCATTCAAACAGGCGTTGATCATTGACCGACTCCCCAAAACACGCTCTGGAAAAATCCTCAGAGGAACAATACAGAAAATTGCCGATGGGATGGAGTGGAAAATGCCTGCCACAATTGAAGATCCTGCCATTCTGGATGAGATTGCCGCGGCATTACAACAAGCAGGTTATCTGAAAAATGGTTAACTCTGGGAAAAATGGTGATGCCCTTTAACAAGCCAACACTTGCCAAATGGCGTGAGCTGGCCGAAAAAGAGTGTCGGGGGAGACCTTTAGAAGATCTCGATACCTTAACCCCGGAAGGGATTCCACTCAAACCGCTCTATACGTCAGAGGATCTGGATATTATGGCCCACCGGGACGCTCTTCCCGGTTTTGCCCCCTTCCTGCGTGGGCCACGGGCAACCATGTATCCCGGGCAGCCATGGACAGTCAGGCAATACTCCGGATTTTCAACTGCTGAGGAGTCAAACCAGTTTTATCGTCAGAATATTGCTGCCGGACAGACAGGTCTCTCCGTAGCTTTTGATCTGGCCACTCACAGAGGCTATGACTCCGACCATCCGCGTGTTGAAGGCGATGTCGGCAAGGCCGGCGTTGCCATCGATTCGGTTGAGGATATGAAGATTCTCTTTGACCAGATTGAGCTTGATAAGATGTCTGTCTCGATGACCATGAATGGGGCGGTACTGCCTATTTTGGCGATGTACATCGTAGCGGCAGAAGAGCAGGGCACCAACCGGGAGAAGCTGGCGGGCACACTGCAGAACGATATTCTCAAAGAGTTCATGGTTCGGAATACCTATATCTATCCTCCGCAGCCCTCGATGCGGATTGTTGCTGACATTATGAGTTTTACGGCAGAGCAGATGCCACGTTTCAATCCTATCTCCATCTCCGGATATCATATGCAGGAGGCCGGGGCTACTGCCGTTCAGGAGCTCGCTTATACTCTGGCTGACGGGATTGAGTATGTGCGTACTGCGATCTCTCGTGGAATGGATGTTGATCAATTTTCCCCACGCCTCTCTTTCTTTTTTGCGATTGGAATGAACTTCTTCATGGAGGTGGCAAAGTTGAGGGCGGCAAGACAGCTCTGGGCTGAGTTGATGGCATCACACTTTCAGCCCCAAGACCCTCACTCCATGATGCTGAGGACCCACTGCCAGACCTCTGGAGTAAGCCTGACGAGCAAGGACCCCTATAATAATATTGTCCGAACTACAGTTGAGGCGATGGCGGCTGTTCTTGGGGGGACGCAATCACTTCATACCAACTCATTTGATGAGGCGCTGGCTCTTCCCACAGACTTTTCTGCTCGAATAGCGCGTAATACCCAATTGATTCTTCGCGATGAAACAGATCTTGCGCACGTTATTGATCCACTCGGAGGTTCCTATTTTCTTGAGAGCCTGACCAAGAGTCTTGTTGAAGAGGCGAAGAAGCTGATTACCGAAGTAGAGGATATGGGGGGGATGACTCGTGCCGTCTCTTCAGGGCTTCCTAAACAGCGAATCGAGGAAGCGGCAGCACTCCGACAGGCACGTATTGATCGAGGTGAAGAGGTTGTCATTGGGGTCAATCAGTTTCAGTACGAAGATGAGCAAGAGGTTGATATCCGCCAGATTGACAACAGGGCAGTCAGAGAGGCACAGATAAAACGTCTTGAGCAAGTACGCAATTCAAGAGATGATAAGGCTTGTGTGGCAGCGCTTGATCGACTCACCAGAGGCGCTGAAACGGATGATGAGAATCTGCTTATGCTCTCTGTCGAAGCGGCAAAGGCGAGAGCGACGGTAGGTGAGATTTCAGATGCGCTGGAGAAGGTCTACACTAGGCATCGAGCAGTGGTACATTCAATTAGCGGTGTCTATGGATCCGCTTATGAAGGAGATGAAGGGTTCGATAAGATAAGAGAAGAAATTGCCAAGTTTGCATTGAATGAAGGCCGTCAGCCTAGAATTCTGGTGGTAAAGCTAGGCCAGGATGGTCACGATCGGGGGGCAAGGATTATAGCAACTGCCTTTGCTGATCTTGGATTTGATGTTGATATCGGCCCTCTTTTTCAGACCCCGGAAGAGGCCGTTCGCCAGGCAATTGAAAATGATGTTCATATTATTGGCATCTCTTCTCAGGCGGCTGGCCATAAGACACTCGTCCCGCAGGTGATCGAGGCTCTGAAGCAGCAGCATGCTGACGATATTATTGTAATTTGTGGTGGTGTTATTCCTCCTCAGGACTATGATGAATTGACCTCACAAGGTGTCGCTGCAATCTATGGGCCCGGAACCAATATTCCAGTAGCAGCGAGTGAAGTATTGGGATTGATCAGGAACAGGATGGATTAGGGTCGCCTTTAGAATGGGTTGGACCCTCTCTTAGGAGAGTTGAGCGGGCCTTAGCAACTGATTTGGACTTGCAGGAGAGACAATGCACGAGATTATCGAACAACTTGAAAAAATGCGTGAAGCGGCCCGACAGGGGGGTGGAAAACGCCGGGTAGATGCTCAGCATGCAAAGGGAAAACTGACAGCCCGAGAGCGTATTGGCCTCTTCCTCGATCCTGATAGTTTCGAAGAGTGGGACATGTTTGTTGAACACCGTTGTGTTGACTTTGGGATGGAAGAAAATCGTATTCCCGGTGATGGGGTGGTCACCGGCTATGGGATGGTGAATGGCAGGCAGGTGTTTGTCTATAGCCAGGATTTTACTGTTTTTGGCGGATCACTCTCAGAAGCACATGCTGAAAAGATTGGGAAAGTGATGGATCAGGCGCTGAAAGTGGGTGTGCCGGTAGTTGGATTTAATGACTCAGGAGGAGCTCGTATTCAGGAGGGGGTGGCTTCTCTTGGCGGGTATGCTGACATTTTTCAGCGCAATGTTCTCGCTTCCGGAGTGGTGCCCCAGATCTCACTGATTATGGGCCCGTGCGCCGGAGGTGCTGTCTACTCCCCGGCAATGACTGATTTCATATTTATGGTTCGTGACAGTTCCTATATGTTTGTTACAGGGCCTGATGTTGTCAAAACAGTCACCCATGAAGAGGTAACCGCAGAAGAGCTGGGGGGTGCAGCCACCCACTCGACCAAATCCGGGGTTGCCGACGGGTCGTTTGAGAATGATGTTGAAGCACTCTTGATGTTAAGGCGGTTCATTGATTTTCTCCCTTCAAATAATCGGGAAAAGCCACCCAGTCGTCCAACATCTGACAACCCGGACCGTGAAGATCATGCACTTGATTCACTCATTCCTGATGACCCCAACAAACCTTACGATATGAAGGAGTTGGTATTGAGGGTGGTCGATGAAGGCGACTTTTTCGAGCTTCAGCCTGAGTATGCCAAAAACATCATTATCGGTTTTGCCCGTATGGAGGGGACAACAGTAGGCATTGTTGCCAATCAGCCCATGGTATTGGCCGGATGTCTGGATATTCACTCCTCAATCAAAGCGGGCCGGTTTATTCGATTCTGTGATGCCTTTAATATTCCCGTTCTTACTTTTGTCGATGTACCGGGCTTCATGCCAGGCACTTCCCAGGAGTACGGCGGCATCATCAAACACGGGGCAAAACTACTTTATGCCTATGCTGAGGCCACTGTTCCAAAGGTAACCGTGATCACCCGGAAAGCCTATGGAGGGGCCTATGATGTGATGTCATCAAAGCATCTTCGGGGAGATGTTAATTTTGCCTGGCCAACCGCTGAGATTGCAGTGATGGGTCCGAAGGGAGCGGTTGAGATTATTTTTAGAGATGATATGGCAGACCCGGATAAGATCGAAGCTCGTACCGAAGAGTATCGTCAGACTTTTGCCAACCCGTTTATTGCCGGGCGTCGGGGGTATATTGATGATGTCATTATGCCTCACGCAACGCGGAAACGTATCTGCAGATCACTGATGATGTTGCGGAATAAACAGATAGAGAACCCATGGCGAAAACATGGAAACATTCCGCTTTAGGCCCAGTCAGAGAGAGATTGGCTAATGTTCAAGAAGATCCTCATCGCCAACCGTGGAGAGATCGCCTGTCGTGTCATTCGAACAGCACGCAGGCTTGGCATCTCTACAGTAGCCGTCTATTCAGATGCCGATCGAGATGGGCTGCACAAGGAGATGGCTGATGAGGCTGTCCATATCGGAGCTTCTCCTTCAGCAGAAAGCTATCTGTTGGGGGAGAGGATCATTCAGGCGTGTCTTGATACCGGTGCTGATGCAGTTCATCCGGGGTATGGGTTTCTCTCTGAGAATGCTTCCTTTGCAGAGGCCTTAGCCAAGGCCGGGATCACTTTTATTGGCCCGGACCCACATGCCATAACGGTGATGGGAGACAAGATCACTTCAAAAAAACTGGCAGCTGAGGCCAGCGTTAATACTATCCCAGGCCACCCTGAAATCATTCCTGATGCTGATGAAGCGGTTACTGTTGCCAGAGGGATTGGATATCCAGTAATGCTCAAGGCGAGCGCAGGGGGTGGTGGAAAGGGAATGCGAATCGCTTATGATGACGATTCCTGTCGTCAGGGTTTTGAGCTTGCCACCAATGAAGCGCGTTCAGGTTTTGGCGATGACCGCATTTTTATTGAAAAGTTTATTGAGGATCCTCGCCATATCGAGATCCAGATCATTGCTGACCGACACGGATCAGTAGTTTATCTGGGCGAGAGGGAGTGCTCTATTCAGCGTAGACACCAAAAGGTTATCGAGGAAGCGCCCTCTTCATTTCTGGATCAAAAGACACGAGAGGCGATGGGCGAACAGGCCTGCCGGCTGGCAGAAGCGGTCGGCTATGTGTCTGCCGGAACGGTTGAATTTGTTGTTGACGGGAAGCGTAATTTCTATTTTCTTGAGATGAACACACGACTTCAGGTTGAACATCCGGTAACTGAGTATGTAACGGGTCTCGACCTTGTCGAGTTGATGCTCAAAGTGGCAGCCAATGAGCCACTGCCACTGAAGCAGGATGAGATTGAGGTGAATGGCTGGGCGATTGAGTCAAGAATCTATGCTGAAGACCCTGCCCATAATTTTCTTCCATCAGTTGGCAGGTTGACAGCGTTCGATCCTCCCAAGGAGAACGAGTCTGTTCGGGTCGATACGGGTGTTTACGAGGGTAGCGAAGTTTCGATCTACTATGATCCAATGATTGCCAAATTGATTACACATGGTGCAGACCGAAATCAGGCAATTGGGAAAATGGTGGATGCACTCGACCGGTTTTATATCCAGGGCGTGGGCAACAACATCCGGTTTTTGCAGGCAGTGTTACTCCATCAAAGATTCAAAACCGGTGATATTTCAACCCATATGGTGGAGGATGAGTTTCCGGATGGTTATAACCCGGTTTCACATCCCTATAGTTGTCCAGAGAGGCTAATGGCGATAATGGTGGTGGTTCACCGGGTCTATATCTGTCGTGCTGCCAAGATATCGGGGCAGATGCCAGGGCATGCCAAAGTAGTTGATGACCAGGCGGTTATTGTTACTGAGGATAGACATATCCCTGTCAAGGCATCACCAGTGGAAGGTGGTCATGACGTTATCATCGATGAGAAGAGATGGCGGGTTGAATCAGACTGGACTATAAGGGACGCTCTCTTTTCGGGTGTCGTCAATGACAAGCCGGTTACTGTCGAAATTGAAAGAGAGGGACTGTTGTTCAGGTTGACCTGTCAGGGCAGCTGTTTCGAAGGCGCTGTGCTCTCTCCGTTAGGTGCTGAGTTGAGTCGGCACATGCTGCAGAAGGTGCCTCCAGATCTCTCCAAATACCTCCTCTCACCCATGCCTGGGCTCTTGGTAAAAGTTGCTGTTGAGCCAGGTCAGAAGGTAAAGGAGGGTGAGGAGTTGGCAGTAGTAGAGGCCATGAAGATGGAAAATGTTCTTAGAGCTGTTCAGGACGGGGTCGTCTCACTTATTCATGCAGAAGTGGGCGCAAGCCTGGTGGTGGATCAGCCTATCATTGAGTTTGAATCAGACTGAAAGTATCAATGGGTCAGGGTAAAAATGGTTGATGATAGGGTTGAACGATTAGCAAAGGACCTGATGTCAGGTGATCGCCGAGCTTTGGCGAGGGCAATTACCCTTATTGAATCATCACGCCAGAGTGACCGAACAGGTGCGGCAGCTCTACTGGAACAGGTTATCCCCAGTTCTGGAGAGGCCGTTCGCATCGGCATCTCTGGAGCACCAGGTGCTGGAAAGTCCACTTTTATAGAAGCGCTGGGAAATCACCTCATTGATCTTGGCCATCGACCGGCCGTTTTGACTGTCGACCCCTCATCGGTCATTAATGGAGGCTCTATTCTCGGTGACAAGACTCGAATGGAGACCCTGGCAAAGCGTGATCAGGCATTTATACGGCCTTCACCATCAGGGAGAACATTGGGAGGTGTCACCCGACGAACCAGAGAGAGTATGTTGCTCTGTGAAGCTGCTGGCCATGATGTGGTCATTGTTGAAACTGTCGGTGTTGGTCAATCGGAGATCGCTGTTGCCGAGATGACCGATATGTTTATTCTTCTGCTGCATCCGGCAAGTGGGGATGAGCTTCAGGGAATAAAACGTGGGATAATGGAGATTGCCGATATGGTGCTGGTCAATAAGGCCGATGGTGAATTGAAAATGGCAGCCTCTCGTTCAGCCCTCGAATTCAGTCGGGCTTTAAGTCTTTTGCACTCCAGGGATGATGATTGGGTGGTCCCCGTAGTTACTTGCTCAGCATTAACCAAAGAAGGTGTCGATGAAGCCTGGAAGACAGCTGAGCGCTATCTGCAGCAACAAGCATCAAGTGGGGCACGTGACAGCAGGAGAGAGAAGCAGGCAAGCAGCTGGCTCTGGGGTGAGCTTACAGAGAGTCTCTTGGATCGACTTCGTGACGATCCTGAGGTTAAGCAAGAACTCAGACGACTTGAAGAGAATGTTGCACAACACAACCTGCCGGCGAGGGTCGCCGCCGGAGAGTTGCTTGAGAAGGTGATGGGCCGTGCTAAAGAAGAGTGACTTGGGGAGCAGCAAGATAGCGTTATGATAGGTCGATTAAATCATGTTGCAATTGTCGTTCCTGACCTGGAAGCGGCGAGCAACTACTACCGGAATATCATGGGGGCAGAGGTGTCTTCTGCCGAAGCACTGCCAGAGCATGGGGTGATTACCGTATTCGTCGAGCTGGAGAACTCAACAATCGAACTGCTTCACCCGCTGGGAGATCACTCTCCAGTCAGCGCTTTTCTTGAGCGCAATCCGGATGGGGGCGTTCACCATCTTTGTTATCAGGTTGAGGATATAACCAGTGCCAGATTGCAACTGGAAACAAGTGGCGCACGGGTATTGGGTGACGGCAAACCCAGGATTGGAGCTCACGGGAACCCTGTGCTCTTTCTTCACCCCAAGGACTCGTTTGGGGTGTTGATTGAGCTTGAAGAGGGCTGACCTCAATCGTCGGTAGAGATAATTCCCTGCTCTTTGTTGATTGCGGCATGCAGGGTGTGCCAGATAAGGGTGGCGCACTTTACCCTTAATGGGTACTCCTTTACTCCAATCAGAACAGAGAGCTTTCCAAGAAGGTCCTGCTTATCATCACGCACCTGCTCTTCGGTCAGAATCTCATGGACATGGGTAAAGAGCGTCTTGGCATCCTCAACTTTCATTCCCTTTACTGCCTCGGTCATCAGTGAGCTTGAAGCGGTTGAGATCGCACACCCCGCCCCTTCAAAGCCAATATCTTCAATCCTGCCATCGGCAATCTTCAGGTGGACATGAAACTCATCTCCACAGAGGCTATTGAAACCATGGGCAGAATGGTTCGTCCCTTCAGGTTTTATCGGATAGTTTCGAGGATTCCTGTTGTGATCCAGAATCAGATCTTCATAGAGTTCTCTTAAAGCATCGTACATGGCGGATGGGTGTAATGTGTTGGCCGGATTTAGGGCTGAAGTCTACCGTAGAGAGTCAAGGAGTGGTCAATTATTAGTTTCTGCAATAGTTGTTACACAGAGAACATGGTTATTGTTTTCTCGAGTGACTCACAGTTGATGGCTGGGTAGTGTTGAGGGGGAGATTCCTCTCCCCTGAAAGCACGCTTGACGATACCCTCCAGGTTGGGGCGCTTTTCTCCAGCACTTTCCCCTTTTCCGATCCCGCCACCAAACTCGATAAAGGTATCTACACCGTGGTCAACAGCAGCAACCAAGTTGGAGTACCACATAACGGGGCAGAAGAGCTGCATAAACAGGCGTGAGCGAATGGCGGCAATATCTCTCTGGTGAAAGCCACCGGTAAAGTTAGAGAGAACATCAATTGATGGGAGCTGAATCTCAGCCTCCTCCAACACCCGGCGAAAGTGGCCGGCAGCGGTTACCATGTAATAGGTATGAAAAGCCCCCTCTGTCTTGAGTCGGGCCGCTCGTTTTTTCGGAAACTGCTGCCCAACAATTTCAGTGATTGTATCAAGATCTTCACTTCGTCCACCAATGACTGTTTGCTCCTGAAGATTGCACGCAGCAACACCGCAATAGTGCTGGCCGGCGATGGGTTCGATCATCTCTCTTGCCAGTGGAAAAGCAAGCATCTCACCCTCCCCAAATTCACCCATCAGTTCCCCACGACGTTTCACCAGTTGGAGTCCGGTCTCAAACTCAAGCGCCCCTGAAGCGACCAGTGCAGTGTATTCACCAAGACTATGGCCCCCGGCACAGTGAGGTTTTACATTTCCCCCGGTCTCTTGCTTGAAGAGCTCAAGACAGGCAATCGAGTGGGTCATCAGCACAGGCTGGGTGTTGCGTGTAAGATCAATAACACCCTCTGGATCCCTGAAAGAGAGCTCAGCGATGTCATACCCCACTGTTTTTGAAGCTCTGGAATAGATCTCTCTTACACTCTTGAACTGGTCAAAAAGATCACTCCCAATACCTCGATATTGGGAGCCCTGACCTGGAAAGAGGAACATTATTTTATTTTTCTCTGCTGCCATTGCGGTTCGCTCCAAAGAAGTGGGTTCAACTCATAAGAGCCAAGGGATAAGAGCTGATCGATTCTGTCGGGTTGACAACAATCTCTGTCGAGCTCTGATCAATGCTCTAACAGTTGTGATTATACCGACATATTGAAAGTTAAGTTGCTGATGATTATTGGCGGAGGGGTGGAAAAACCGGTGTTTGGATGTGATCCCGATCACACGGTTGTTGTTCAGATTGGGCCTAATATCTCTTAGGAACAGTACAAAGCCAGGATCAAGAATGAATGTGGTGATGGGAGAACAAGCAAAATTTACTTCACTTTTGTCTCTGTTGATTCTCTGTTGGTCGATGGGCCTTAAGGCTATGGAAACAGCTGAGGCGCACCACCTCCTGATGAGGAGTGGCTTTGGAGCAACCCCTCAGACAGTGGCAGACTTGTCAGCACTCAGGTATGAGGAGGCGTTATCAGGGCTGCTTGCCGGCATGCGTACTACCACAAGAACATCCCCTCCAGAGTGGGTTCATCAGTTCCCCGATCAAAAGCATCGCCAAAACAGTGAAGAGATAACAGCCGAGAAGAGGAAGTTGATCAATCAGCAGCGTCAACTCAAAAGTCTGCAGCTTAAATCCTGGTGGATCAGGGAGATGATGCAAACTGACTCGCCACTGACCGAACGCCTCGTACTCTTCTGGCATAACCACTTTACCTCCAGTTTAAGACAGGTTCGTTGGCCGGAGCTGATCTATCAACAAAATAAGCTGTTTCGCAAGCATCTATTAGGTAATTATCGTGAGTTTCTGGAGTCGGTTACATTTGATCCGGCAATGGTGATCTATCTGGATAGCCAGAATAACCGAGCGGGAAAGCCCAATGAGAATTATGCGAGAGAACTGCTTGAGCTCTTTACTCTGGGCGAAGGGCACTACAGTGAAGATGACATCAAGGGCGCCGCTCTTGCACTGACTGGAATATCTATCAATAGAAGGTCCGGGGATGTTCGTATTCTGCCCAGAAGACACTCTCGTGATGAGAAACATTTTTTTGGCCAGCGAGGCAATTTTGGACCCAAAGAGATTATTAATATTATTCTGGCCCAGCCTCGTGCGGCGGAGCATCTGGTCGAAAAACTCTGGCGAGAGTTTATCTCTCCATACCCGGAGCGCTCAGAGGTGGAGCGCCTGGCAGCACTGTTTAGAGACGGTGATTATGAACTTCGACCACTAATGAAAGCGCTATTTAACTCTAAGTCATTCCGTGACCCGAATAATTATGGACAACTGATCAAGTCGCCCATCGAGATGGTGGTTGGTGCCGTTGAGTTGTTTGATCTCTCAGTTGCCCCAGAAGTACTGGTACAAGCGGTTCGAATAATGGGCCAGGATATTCTTGATCCACCAAGTGTGAAGGGCTGGCCAGGGGGAAAGGAATGGGTCAATTCACAATCTCTTGTTGAGCGTCAGAAATTTCTCCTTCAACTTGTGAGGGGAGAGTGGCTTCCAGGTGAGCAGATGCTGGTGCGAAAGGGGCTGATCGATACTCAAAGGAGAGAGCGACAGGCATCGTTATCACTTTGGGACAAGCAAATGGCCGCAGGGGTGATTTCTCTGGAGGATCTGCACTACTCTTTTCTTGGGAGTTATGCCTCCAAAGAGGGGCGGGCAGAGCTTCAATATGCCGATAGTAGAGCAGCTGAAGCCTGGCTGAATGAGATCGCCTTTCAACTGAAATAGAATCGGAGCAACTATGGACAGACGTGATTTTATTGCCTCCTTGCTGGCATTGCCGGTTACAGGCACTGGTATTGCCGGAGCTGTTGCATCAGTCCCCCCAAGGCAGCTTGTACTGGTAGAGATGAATGGTGGGAATGATGGTCTAAATACGGTTATCCCCTACTCCAACAGTCTCTACCAACAGCTTCGCCCTACTCTTGCCGTTTCCAGGGACCAGGTGCTACAGATTGACCGCCAGCTCGGCCTTCATCCCTCCCTCAAGGCCATTTATAAATTATTTAATTCAGGGGAGTTGGCTATTATCAATGGGGTTGGGTATCGCTCTCCAAATCGTTCACACTTCCGATCGATCGATATCTGGGATACCGCCAGCAGCAGCAATGAGTATCTCACCCAAGGGTGGCTGGGGAGTGTGCTCCCTGAACTCTCATGGCCGGTTCAATCTTCTATTGATGCGATTGTACTTGGCCGGAACCCAGGGCCTGTAACCTGGGAAGGATCACGAAGCATTGTGCTTGAGAGACTGAAGCAGCTCTCATCTCATCAGACTGGTGAGGGTGCTGTTGTCCCAGAAGAGAGTGCGGGTAATCAGGCACTCATCCATCTGCAGAGGACTAATCGGATCATCCATATGGCCAGGGGTGAGTTGACTGCTCAGCTTAAAAAAGCACCTGCTACACAGACCCCTTTCCCGAAATCAGCCCTGGGAAGGAGGTTGGAAATAGTAGCCCGAATGTTGGCTGCTGGGGTTGCAGCACCGGTTTATAAGGTCTCAGTGGGCAGTTTTGACACCCATAGCAATCAACTGATACGTCATGCTCGTCTTCTCGAAGAGTTGTCATCAGCACTTCAGGCATTTCGAAGTGAGTTACTGGTTCAGGGCAGGTGGAACGATGTACTGGTGATGACCTACAGTGAATTTGGTCGTCGAGTGAGGGAGAACGGTAGCCGAGGAACTGATCATGGAACGGCAGCGCCCCATCTCTTTCTGGGCGGACGGGTCATTGGAGGCCTTTATGGAGCGCCCCCCGACCTGGAGCATCTTGAAAGCGGGGACCTGATTCATAAAGTTGATTTTCGTTCACTCTACAATACGGTGGCTACACGATGGTGGCACATGCCACACCGCCCCTTCGGCCGTCAATACGAGCCTATCGACTGTCTTAGAAGCTAACCACCAATGGGTGGGCAGTGAAGGTTGTTGAGACAAAAAGGGGCCAAAGGAGTCTCTGATGAAAACGAGATTACAGGGTTAAAATTGTATTCAGCTTTCAGGAACAGGGTGAAAGAGTCCATCCACTCCGAGGAATTCAGAACCATCGGCGCGATAGAAACTAAACGCCCCGGCCTCATTGAGAACCTGAATCATCTTGGGAAGAGGGCGTTTTTCTGCCAGCAAGTGATTACTGAATTCGGTTGCACCGATGGCATCCAGAATTTCAAATGGTCCTCTCTCCCAACCAAAGCCCCAGCGCATGGCCCGATCTATATTGACAATATCGTCTGCAATTTCTGGTATCAGGTCTGCAGCGTATGAGAGCGTTGTGCTCATCAGTAACCAGAAAAAGTGGCCCTGGGGGGCGGCAGAATTAATCAGTGAGCTGAGACTCTGGTCCTCAGGATCAAGAGAAATCTCTTTTGCTGTTCGCCACTCGCCTGATAGTAGATCAAACACCTCCTTGGTCTTCGAGCCATCTTCAGATTTTGTTACCCGGTAGTAGCCACCTCCACTCTTTCTCCCTAGCTGTCCATTTGTAACCATCGATATCTCTTCAGGGGGGAAAGTGGTGTAGGCTCTGCCTATATCATCATCAGGCAGATTGATCGCCAGGTTCTGGCTGACCTTATCCATAATATCGAGACCAATTAGATCTACCAGCCCATAGAGACCGGTTGCCGGAATACCTGCGGGCAGAGAGGCAATGGCATCGATAAACTCTGTATCAAGGCCCTGTTCCCGTGCTTCCCGACCCAGGTGAAGACCGGAGAGAATCCAGAAACAGCCAATTCGGTTACCGATAAAATTAACCGTATCCTTGGCATAGACGGCACCCTTGCCAAGCTGACCACAGAACTCGCCCATCGCCTCAATAACTTCCGGTTTGGTTTTTGACCCAGGGATCAACTCAACCAATCGCATCTGTTTGACTGGGTTGAAGAAATGAGTGACCAAAATATCCTGTCGCAATCTTTCAGGCAACCCACGGTCAATATCTCTAAGCGGAATCCCTGAAGTATTGGTAGAGACGATAGAGCCTTCCTTTCGATGGGCCTCAATGATTTTGAAGGTATCCCTCTTGACGGCAAGGTCTTCAACAACAGCCTCACAAATCCAGTCACACATCTTCAGCAGAGGCAGCCCTTCCTGCAACTCGCCGGTAGTGATCAACTCTGCTTTTTGAGGCTCTTCTATCGCTGGAAAGCGGCCCAAGAGCATTCGTTCAACCGCCTTATCAGCGCTCTCTTTGGCGATATCAAGAAGAACAACAGGGATGTCGGCCTGGGCACAGAGGGCGGCAATACCGGCTCCCATGGTGCCGGCACCGATAACGGCGACTTTTTTAATTTGGCGATGGTGGGGCAAGGGATAACTCCTCAGCTAAGATAAGTGCGCCTAATTCTATTCAACGTTGTCTGGCAGTGAAACCTCAGGATTGCATTTTTTTGTCATTGACGGGCAGCATCAGGAGGGTAATCCATGATAATGGATTGCCGGCTCTGTGACAGCCGGAAGGCTTGCGCTTTATGGAGGGTATGAATACTCTTAAGGTCGCTGAAGGCTCTGTTTTTAATATCATAAAGAGATCTGTGGTTTGTATTGCTTGTTAAATCAATGATTTAGATAATTTATGCCGTGAGCATGACCTAAGCGCCTCAGGATTATTATGTGAATAGGGGCCCTTAAGAGCGATTTTTTACTTAGATGGAGAGAGAAAAATGTCATCGAGCTTAGTCGGGAAGTTATCAATCGGCCTGTTGATGTCGGTAGTTGCAACTATGCCAGCCCTTGGCGCGGGTGCAGGGAATATTGTTGGCAAATGGAAAACGATCGATGATGAGACCGGTGAACCAAAATCAATTGTCGCCATCTATGAGCAGAATGGGAAGTATTTTGGCAGGGTTGAATCTCTATTTAGAACACCGGATCAAGACCAAGACCCAGTTTGTGATCAATGTGCTGAAGATGACCCACGTCGAAACCAAAAAGTTCGTGGGATGGAGATCATTCAGAATATGGCATTCACCGGTGAACGTTGGGAGGGGGGTACTATTCTCGATCCTGCTAACGGTAAAATCTATAAATGCGAAATATGGCTGGAAAATGGAGACCTGAAGGTAAGGGGCTATATCTTCTTCCTCTTCAGAACCCAGACCTGGTATCAAGAGAGTTAGTTTCATCCTCTGATCAATTGATGAGTCTGGAAGTGAACTTTGGCGAGAGAACGGCTTCAGGTGCTCTTGGCTGAAGTCCACAACGGGCCAATTCTGACAACACCTTAACAGATCACAGCCGATGGCCAAGCCACGCAACTATAATTTTGACTCACTTACCCTCCATGCGGGTCAGCAACCTGATGAGGCAACAGGGGCACGTGCTACCCCCATCTACCAAACCTCATCTTTTGTTTTTGAGAACAGTGATCAGGCTGCTGCTCTTTTTAATATAGAGCGTTCGGGGCATGTCTATTCACGAATTTCAAATCCAACCTGCGCTGTTCTTGAGGAACGTATTACTGCGCTGGAGGGCGGAATAGGCGCTATTGCCACAGCAAGTGGTCAGGCGGCAATGCACCTTGGAATCATAACCCTGTTGGGGGCAGGGGGGCATATTGTTGCTTCACGTTCCCTCTATGGTGGAAGTCATAACCTGCTCGCTTATACGCTGCCTCGTTTTGGTATTGAGACAACTTTTGTCGATCCTCGGGATCCCGCAGCTTTCTCTGCAGCCATACGTCCGGAAACCAGGTTGTTGTTTGGCGAGACCCTTGGAAACCCAGGGTTGGAAGTACTTGACATTCCTGCTGTCTCTGCAGTTGCACATCAGGCAGGTCTGCCCCTGATGGTGGATTCAACCTTCACCACGCCTTATCTGCTTAAACCCTTTGATTTAGGGGCTGACATTGTATTTCACTCTGCAACCAAATTTCTCAGTGGCCATGGCATTGTGATTGGTGGCGTGCTGGTCGATGGGGGTTGTTTTGACTGGAGCCAAAATGACAAATTTCCAACGCTCTCTGAACCCTACTCAGGGTTCCATGATCTGGTTTTCTCTGAAGAGTTTGGCCCCGCCGCCTTTATAACCCGGGCCAGGAAAGAGGGAGTGCGTGATTTTGGTGCCTGCATGAGCCCGACAACGGCCTTCCATGTGCTCCAGGGAGTAGAGACCCTCCCTCTGCGTATGCAGCGTCATATCGACAACTCGCGAAAGGTGGTTGAGTTTCTGAATCAACATCAAGCGGTTGAGTGGGTGAGCTACCCTGAGCTGGAAAACCATCCTGATCACCACCTGGCCCAACGGTTATTGCCCAAAGGATGTGGTGCAGTATTCAGCTTTGGCCTCACCGGTGGGAGGGCGGGAGGTATTCGGTTTATTGAGAGGCTTAAGCTCTTTTCACACCTTGCCAATATCGGTGACGCTAAATCATTGGTCATACACCCGGCAAGCACGACCCACCATCGTATGGATGCAGAAGCACTAGAGGCCGCCGGGATATCTGAGGGTCTGGTGAGGCTGTCGATTGGCCTTGAAGATCCAGATGACCTGATTAATGATCTCTCAAAAGGCCTCAAAGCGGCAGCTCGTCACTGAGATTTGAAGGTTGCAAAAGAGGATGAAACTTTCCATCAAGGGCAATACCACTTATCTCAGAAGCAGCCCTCTGCCGATTAATGACAATTGTGATTCAGTGGTTTTTATCCACGGTGCGGCCATGGACCATACGGTATGGACCCAGTCAGTACGACATTTTGAACGTCATGGAAGGAATGTGTTTGCCCCTGACTTTCCAGGACATGGCAGATCCGACGGAGAGCCGCTCACATCGATAACAGAGATGGCCTCCTGGATTATTGAGGTTGCTGATGCCCTGGAGCTCAACAGGTTTTCAGTGGTCGGCCACAGCATGGGTTCACTGGTCGCACTGGAGATGGCGGCACTCTATCCGACAAGAGTTCGAACCATGGCGCTTCTGGGTTCGGCAGCCCCCATGCCGGTCTCTGAGCAACTCCTTGGGAGTGCTCGGGAGAACGATGGCGCCGCCCTTGATATGGTAACCCTTTGGGGTTTGAGCGATATGGCCAAAGTGGGAGGAAGCCTGACCCCGGGGATGTGGATGGTGGGCCAGATCCATCGCTTGCTGGAAGAGGCTGCCCCGGGAGTCCTTTATGCCGGCTTGTCTGCATGCAATAACTACACATGGGGTGAGGAGAGTGCGGCAAAGGTTGAGTGCGCCACACTACTGATCATGGGTACGCGCGACCAGATGACGCCACTACCGAGGGCAAAAGCACTTGCAGCGCTAATTCCAGGTTCAAAATCGCTACTGATTACCAGTGGCCACAGCCTGATGGTTGAAGCTCCCAACAGGGTGCTCGATGGATTGGCAACCATCCTCTGAATCGGATGTCGCTCTATATCGCTCGCCATGGAGAGACTGACTGGAATGTTGAAAAAAGACTTCAGTCACATAGTGATATACCGCTTAATTCAAGGGGGAGAGAGCAGGCCCAACTATTGCGCCAGTTGCTCATCAATCGAGGGGTCCAATTTGGTGCTGCTTTCCACTCACCATTAGAGCGTGCTTATGAGACGGCCACTATTCTTCTTTCCGACTCTGGTCTAAAACCCATCCTTGAGCCCGCCTTGATCGAGATTGATCTTGGAGAGTATGAGGGACAACTGGAGAGTGAGTTAAGAGAGCGGTATGGCGCCCGTTTTGACCATTGGCGATCACAGAGGTTTGCTGTTGCCGCCCCACGAGGAGAATCATTCACTCAGGCGGTTGATCGGCTTCGGCAGGGTGTGAGGGGTATCCTTGAGCGTGCACAGAGGGAGGATATACTCCTGATTGGCCATCAGGCGATCAATGCGGCCTTGAAATCACTCATTTCCGGCAAAGAGGAGCGCGTTGATGTGGACTCTTTTTTTCAGACAAATGATGAAATCGATATTTGGGATGTGGCCAGAGGGGTATTGATTGAGCGACTCAAGCTGTAGCGGATTCAGTCCTCTCTACACAGATAATTCAGACCTTGGCTGTAAGAGGTTATACTCTCCTCGTGGTTTTTGATAGATTGAGTGATAAGGGTTCATTGAGTAATTCATCGCACTCTCATCCAAGGAGGTCGGCCTGATGGCTCAACCTGTTTTATTGATAACAAGTTATCTCGCCCTCGCCGCAGTTGCTGCGGGGGGATGGGGCCTCTACACTATCGAACAAGATGCCAATGAAGAGGGGCGTCAGGCACTCGCAGATCAAGCACGGCTGGTTAAACAAAACCAGACCCTAAGAGAAGAGATTGAAGCCCATCGTCAGGGAGAGAAGGAGTTAGAACAGAATATGGAAGGGGCTGCCCAGTCCCTAAAAGCAGTTCAATCTGAACTTGACACTATCAGGCAGTGGGCCGAAGAGAGAGAGTCGGCCTATGCACAAGGACAGTTAAATACCGCCAAGCCTGAAGAACTTGAGGCCCTGACAGCACTACTTGCAGAGTCACCGACAGACCAACAAAACGACATCGCACCAGGTACTCCTGCTGCACCTATCAGAACCCAGGAACCCCAAAACAATCAGCGCCTCAATGAGCTGGAAAACCTCCTCACCGCAGTTCATAAGGAGAAAGAGATAGTGCTGGCTGAGGTTGAATTGTTGAGAGAGGAAGTTGATCGCAGAATCAGCAGCTCTGAACAACTTACGGCTCTTCTGGAGAAGCTGAAAGAACGATCTGCGGCGACTGAGTCGGGAATTCGGAGACTGGAGGAGTCTCAAGAAAAACTTGAGAGTGTGAGCCTTTCGGCCGACCGTTCAGTGGCAATCACGCCAAAGTTATTGGCGGATCTGGAGGTCCTGCAGTCCAATGTCGAACAGCGAAGAAGAGAAGTTCAGTACCTTCAAGCGGTTATTGCCGGCATGAGAAGTGAAGCGAGTAGCTCCCGCTGGATTGAAGACCTTGAGATTATTGAACAAGAGTTGTCAGCCTATCAGCAGCGTACAGAGGTGGCTGAGGGTGAACTCCAGCGCCTCAGGGGGTTGTTTGCTATCCAGGGGCAGGCTGAGGTTTCAAGGGCCGATGACCAGACAACATCCCAATCAGAGCAGCCGGATCTCTCGATTCCTCTGGGTAGTGCACTTGTTAGCCTCAAGAGCAGGGTTGCTGAAGACAGCGCCACCATTGAACGACTAACCCTGTTGTTAGAAAGTCTTAGAGATCAGAGTACAAAAACAACAAATAAAGCGAGTGCTCTGGAGTCCCTGATAGGTGAGCTTAGGGATGATCAGGTTTCACTCAAAAAGCTGGTCGCCCAGTTGAAGACTGAGAAACAGACAGCAGAAGAACGCCTGAACCAGCTTGAGCAGGAGTTCAGGACTTTAACATCAACCAGCAAACTTGAGGTCCACAAGTTGGCTGATCAACTCACCTTGATTCGGGTAGGTGGTGATCTTCTCTTTGATACCGGTGATACAACAATCAGGGAGGAGGCGCAAGTGGGCCTTGACCTGGTTGCCGCAGTAATTAGTGGTTTCCCTGATCGCCCTCTGAGCATTGAGGGCCATACCGATAATGTTCCTATTGCAGATGGCCTTAGACGTTATTTTCCAACTAACTGGGAACTTTCCGCTGCACGTGCGGCTTCAGCGGCACGTTATCTGATAGCCAAAGGTGTTGACCCATCTCGTATCACAGTGGTGGGGTGGGGAGAAGAACATCCCATAAGCAGCAACAGTGCTGAAGAGGGCCGGATGCGAAACCGGCGCATTGAGATCCTGCTTCTTCCGGCAAGGAAACGTCAGATCAGAAACCTGGGCTCTGGCTAACCTGCCACATTCTCAAACTCGTCATGAATATTCAAATGACGCTGACAGAGAGTGAGATTCAGACGGCAACCCGTCTGTTGCAGCAGGCTGATCAACGGCTTGGTCGGGTGGTTGAACAGGTGGGGCGCTGCACCCTCTCACCGAGGAGTGAATACACCCTTTTCCAGTACCTGCTGCGTTCAATTATCTATCAACAACTCTCTGGCAAAGCGGCCGGGGCAATCTGGGCGAGGCTCTGTGCCCATTATCCGGGCCGACATCTCGGGCCGAAGCGGTTTCTGGCCACAGTGGAGGCCCGGTTGCGTGAGCTGGGTGTATCACGTTCAAAAATTCGTGCCGGCCAGGATCTGGCCGAGAAGGTGCTTACCCGCAAACTCCCGGGCAGAAAAAAACTGAATCATCTGGATGATGAGTCGATCATTAATGCCTTTACCCAGGTCCACGGCATTGGGCGCTGGACGGTTGAAATGCTGCTTATCTTTTACCTCTGTCGCCCCGATGTATTGCCGGCAGGTGATCTGGGAATCAGGAAGGGGGTGATGGTTATTGACCAGCTGGACGCCCTGCCATCCCCGGGTGAGGTGCTTTCAAGAGGCGCTGTCTGGCAGCCATGGAGCACGGTTGCCAGCTGGTATCTGTGGCAAGCAACAGCTCTTTGATAGACTCGAATCAGGAGTGGGCAATACACTTTAGGCAGACACTGGCTGTACCGAACTCCTTTTGCCGAAGTTTATCAGTACAAAAATGACAGACATCATCAAGAAACTGAGGGGTGGGGATCTCCGATCAATTGGGAGATCGAACGAAGTCGCTCAGGAAGTCGAAAAAAATCCAGTTCTATTCAAATCGGTGTTTGAGGGCCTGTTTGATACTGAGCCTGTGGTGAGGATGCGGTCAGCAGATGTCATTGAGAAGGTGACCAGAAGCAATCCTCTATTGTTATCCAGTTATACATCAACAGTGATATCAATCCTGGCAAATGCCCAACAGCAGGAAGTTTGCTGGCATATGGCTCAAATTGCGCCGCGACTAAAATGCAATAAGTCACAGGAGAACGAAGTGATTGAATCATTGAAACGCTATCTGCTCCATAAGAGTAAAATTGTCCAGGTATCAGCAATGGAGTCATTGGCAACTGTAGCCGAAAGAAACAATTCGATATTGGATGAGGTGGTCGAGATAATCACCAGGCATAAAGAGAGAGGTAGCCCAGCCGTTCAGTCACGCGGCCGGAAGCTTCTGAAACGACTCGAAGGAAAAAGTAAAAATTTGGGTCATCAACGCCAATAGCTTGAGTGATTCCTGTTTCACAGGCCGCAGTACTCATCTGCTTTTTGAGTATTTCAATTCGTCCTGCACCGGGTAAGTGGGTTGCTCATCAAGGCGATGCGCTTCATTATTAGGCGCAGCACTACTCGGCTGAAACAGAGAGAGTCTTAAGCTGAAATACACTCATAACGTGCCAGCCTTGACTGGCAGGAGGTTACCAAGTGGGTTCTATCGTATTTACATTTGTAGGGAAAGATCGACCCGGGTTGGTAGAGAAGGTCTCGAAGGTTGTCTCAGACAATAATGGCAACTGGCTGGAGAGTCGACTGGTAAAGCTGGGGGGTCGGTTTGCAGGAATTGTTGAAGTCGATGTCAGTAGTGTCGGACAGCAGGCACTGCTGGACGATCTCTCTCGCCTTGAGAGCGAAGAAATCCTGGTCGTAGCCGCCTCAAACACTTGGAGCGAGCCCGAAGAGAAGAGCTACCAGTGCACTCTCTCTTTGCTGGGCAACGATCGTCCGGGTATTGTGCAGGAGATTGCCGCTGCCATGGCGGATCGAAAAATCAATATTCTAAGCCTTGAAAGTGATGTCACCAGTGCGCCCATGGTAGGGAGCCTGATGTTTACCGCCTCTGCCGTGATAGAGATTCCAAAGACCATTGATGTTCACCTGCTGGAAGAGAGGCTTGAGGAGATCGGCAGCCAGTTCCATCTCGATATCAAACTGGAAGAAGAGCCCTGATCTGGCACTGGGTCAGACGCGGGCAATCAAACGGACATCAAGTAAAAAGCAGGTGATCCCGTACCTCTTCCTGGATCTATTTATGGCACAAAATGGTGACCCCAACAGGAGAAGCCGATCCCTACAGTTTGCTGACAAGTGCGTCGGCAAACCCACATTTAAGAATGGATCGTGTGTTGGGTAGTTAAAGAGCAGAGATGGACCCCAGTGTTGCTCTTGGTGTTTTGTCACTCTATTCTATCAATTGAATGCCGTTTAGTCCTAATGAGAGATTTTCTCTTGAGAATAGACTTTGGAGAAGGAATGAGATCAGGGTTTGGTTTTCTGTTGATGATTAAAAATGGGTAGGCGCGGCGCGGTGGCGTGTGGCCACCCACTGACTGCTGAGGTGGCTGAAGAGGTCCTTCTTGATGGAGGAAACGCCTATGATGCACTGGTAGCAGCCTTTTTTGTCGCCTGTGTGGTTGAGCCCGTGTTGGCTTCTCTGGGCGGCGGCGGGTTCTTGCTCGCCAGTCCGGAAGGAGAAAAGACAACACTTCTCGATTTTTTTGTCCAAACTCCAGCCAGAAGATACTCTCCAGACGAACTGGACTTTGAACCGGTAAGGGTTGATTTCGGCAGCACCACCCAGGAATTTCATATTGGATTGGGGGCGGCGGCGACCCCGGGATGCGTCAAGGGGATCTTCGAGATCCATCGCCGATTGGGCTCACTCCCAATGAGAGAGTTGGTGGCCCCGGCATGCAGACTGGCTCGAAGTGGTGTTGAACTCAATCAGGAACAGGCCTTCATCTTCTCAGTTGTAGAACCGATCTATGTTAGCCGCTCAACAGCCCGTGAACTCTTTGGGAGTGAACATCAACCCGGCCGGGTTAAAGGGGAGGGAGAGACCCTGGCTCAACCCCATCTGGCAGAGACGATGGAAACACTGGCGATTGAGGGAGATGATCTTTTCTATCGAGGCGAGATTGCCGCTGCCATCGTCAAACAGTGTCAGGGCTTTGGATTCCTCACCCTTGCTGATCTCGAGGGCTACCGGGTTGAAGAGCGTTTGCCGCTGGAGGTCGGCTACCGTGGAGTCAAGGTGAGAACCAATCCTCCGCCCTCTACAGGCGGCACCCTTATCGCTTTTGGGCTGGGTCTTCTTGAATCAATCCGGCCTGACCGGAAGGGACATCAAAGATCCGATTGGCTGATGGAGCTGGCTGATGTCATGGCAATGACTCAGGCGGCCCGCGTTGAACTTGCTTCCCAGAGCGACAGTAGCTGGCCAGATCCGTTGAAGCTACTGGCACCAGAGATCCTCGCCCGCTATCGGGATGAGATCGCCGGGCGCAGGCGAGCCTTTCGGGGAACAACACAGATCACCATCATCGATGGCCGCGGCAGCGTCGCTTCGATGACCTGCTCAAACGGTGAGGGTTGTGGGGAGATGCTGCCCGATACCGGAATTATGATGAATAATATGCTGGGTGAGGAAGATCTCAACCCTCACGGCTTTCACCAGTGGCGGCCCAGCGAGAGAATCTCATCGATGATGGCACCCTCTATAGCGATCTGGCCCGATGGCCAGTTGCTGGCCATCGGCTCAGGTGGATCCAACCGGATCAGGACAGCCATACTCCAGGTCCTGGTTAACACGATTGATTTCGGGCTCGATCTTGAAGCGGCGATCGCCCATCCCAGGATCCACTATGAGGGCAAGGTCTTGTCGGTAGAGGGCGGGCTGCCCTCGGCTACGGTTGATGAGCTTTTAGCTCAATTTCCAGAACTCCGTCTCTTTCCTGGCCACAATATCTTCTTCGGCGGGACCCATGCCGTCATCCATCACAAGGGTCGTTTTCAGGCGGTGGGTGATCCACGACGAGGGGGCGCTGCCAGAGTGGTCTGATCCGCGCCAGTCCGGTGGAGTTTACTTTTGTTGTTACTCTATATTAGAATAGTTCTAAATCTTATTTCCAACAGAACAAAAGAGGTCAATCATGCTTGTAACCCAGAAAGCCCCCGATTTTACAGCCGCCGCTGTCCTTGCCGACAATTCAATTGTTGAAGACTTCAATCTCTATCAGAATCTGGGGTCGAATGGAGCTGTTATCTTTTTCTATCCCCTCGACTTTACTTTTGTTTGCCCCTCTGAGCTCATCGCCTTTGACCATAGGCTGGCTGAATTTACCAAGCGGGGGATAAATGTGATCGGAGTCTCGGTCGACTCTCATTTTTCACACCTTGCGTGGAGAAATACCGAGGTCAGCAGTGGCGGTATTGGCCAGGTCGGTTATCCGTTGGTTGCGGATCTGACCAAGTCAATCGGGAGTGACTACGATGTTCTCCTCCAGGGCGGGATAACTCTCCGCGGTTCATTTCTCCTCGACAGTGATGGCACCGTTCGTCATCAGGTGGTCAATGATCTGCCCCTGGGGAGAAACATCGATGAGATGCTGAGAATGGTCGATACCATGCTCTTTACCAATCAACATGGAGAGGTCTGCCCGGCAGGCTGGCAGGCCGGTGACGAAGGGATGAAGGGCACCCCATCCGGGGTTGCCGACTATCTGGCAAAACATGCCGACAACCTCTGATCGGGGGAACGCCTAGAGAGCACCAGATTCAAGTGGCCTGCCCCCCTCCCAGACAGGGAGTGGGGTAAAGACCCAACTCCCTCCCTTTAGAGGACCTTACCCGGGTTCATGATGTTGTTGGGGTCGAGGGCCTCCTTGATCTTTCTCATCAGGGCCATCTCAACCACTGATTTATAACGCCGGTTCTCTTCACGTCGCAGACGGCCAATGCCATGTTCGGCGCTGATACTGCCACTGTATGTTGCCACCAGATCATGGACAATCCGGTTGATTAATCCCCGTTGTTGTTCGAAGGTCTCCCGGTCTGCGCCAACTGGCTGAGCCACATTAAAGTGAAGGTTGCCATCACCCAGATGACCGAAAGGGGCCACCCTCACGCCCGGGAAAGAGACCTCAAGTTCTCGAGTTCCCTCGGCAATAAAATCAGCAATACTTGAGAGCGGGAGAGCGATGTCATGTTTAATGCTTCCCCCTTCATGGTTCTGAGCTTCGGCAATACTCTCGCGCAAGTGCCAGAGGCGGTCTGCCTGATCTGCACTTTCAGCGATAACCCCATCGGCCACGAGTCCACACTCGACGCCATCGGTTAACAGCTCTTCCATTATTGGCCTCAGTGATCCCTGATCCCCCTGGCCATCAAGTTCAACCAGAACATACCAGGGGTGAGATTGGCTGAAGGGGTCCCGGGAACCAGGAATATGGGAGAAGACAAAGTCAAAGAGCTCTCTTTTTATCAGCTCAAAACTGGTGACCTGTTCACCGGCACGTTGTTGGAAATTTGAAAGGAGGGTAACGGCCATGAGAGGTTCAGTAACAGCGATGAGAGCGGTCTGTCGCTCTTTGGGTAACGGGCTGAGTTTGATCACTGCGGCGGTAATCACCCCCAGTGTTCCTTCACTACCGATAAAGAGCTGCTTCATGTCATAGCCGGTATTGTCTTTACGCAGCCCGCGTAGCCCCTCCCACAGAGAACCGTCTGCAAGGACCACCTCAAGTCCCAGCACCAGATTGCGCAGGGAGCCATAGCGGAGTACCTGGGTTCCCCCTGCATTAGTGGCAATATTTCCTCCGATCTGGCAACTCCCCTCTGCGGCCAGGCTGAGGGGAAAGAGGCGGTCGTGCTCCTTGGCCGCCAGCTGTATCGACTGGAGGATGCACCCCGCCTCAACGGTCATGGTGTTGTTGGTGGGATCCACCGATCGAATTCTGTTGAGACGGGAGGTGGAGAGAATAATCTCGCTGTCATCATCATGGGGCTGGCTGCCCCCAGTGAGTCCGGTATTCCCCCCCTGAGGAACAATGGGTATCTGGTGGCGGGCACAGAGGGTCACCACCTGTGCGACCTCATCGGTGCTTTTGGGAGAGACCACCATGGGTACCGAACCTCTCCAGTTATCCCGCCATGATCTGCAGTAGGGGGCAATCTCATCTCCCTTGCGAGTATGACCCCTGGGACCAACCACTTGGGCGATCTCATCCAGTAGTGATTCGGGTAGTGGGGGGATATTCATTGTGCTCCGGAAGGCCTTACTCAGTAAAAATGATTTGCGACTGGCCTTAAGTCTACCAGTTCGATGAGTCGAGAGCCTCGAGGAGGCTCTCAATGTTGGTGATGGGGGGGAAGAGGTCTCATTAATCAGGAGATTGGCGGCACTGCTTGCTGGTATTTGAGGGTGGAGTCTATTGGTGGCCACAGAAGATGACGATAAGAGGTAATCTCCCAAAAGGGCAATTTGCCCTGTAAACTATCGATTTTAGAGTATTGGGATAAATGATGATTCTGCACCCCGGAATTGATCCAGTGGCTATTTCGTTGGGCCCACTCCAGATTCACTGGTACGGGGTGATGTATCTTGTGGCTTTTGTTGGCGGGGCTTGGCTTGGCGTTTACAGGAGCAACAGGCCCGATTCGGGCTGGAAGCCAAATGAAGTCTGGGACCTGCTCTTCTATGTTGCTCTCGGGGTGATTTTGGGGGGACGACTCGGCTATGTTGTCTTCTACAACCTCTCTTACTTCATCGACCATCCCCAGGAAATTGTCTATATCTGGACGGGTGGAATGTCATTTCACGGCGGGCTTCTTGGCGTCCTGACGGCCATCTTTTGGTTTGCCAGACGCACCCATCGATCCTTCTTTGCTGTTGCTGACTTTCTTGCCCCACTGTTCCCCCTTGGGATTGGAGCGGTAAGAATCAGTAATTTTATCAATCAGGAACTTTGGGGGAGAGTAACCGATCTCCCGTGGGGTGTTGTCTTCTCAACAGGGGGCCCTCTTCCAAGACATCCGACCCAGCTCTATGAAGCCTTTCTTGAGGGGGTGTTGCTGTTCGTTATATTGTGGCTCTACTCGGGAGAGCACCGACGACCAGGCAGGGTTTCCGCTCTCTTTTTGATCATCTATGGGCTCTCTCGGATTACGGTTGAATTTGTTCGCATGCCGGATGATCACATTGGTTATCTCTACGGCGGATGGGTCACCATGGGACACCTTCTCAGCCTGCCCATGCTTCTTCTAGGGGTAGCTGTATTCTGGCGAAGCAGTCGGTCCTGACACGGTGAAGTCGATTTATCTGATAGACGCTTCAATCTACATTTTTCGTGGCTGGTTCTCACTGCCTGTAGAGATCGTTGATCGTCAGGGCAACCCCTCTAATGCGATCGTGGGTTATGCCCGATTTTTGACTGAGCTTTTGGAGCGGCGAGGGGTCAGGAGGGTGGTTGCCATGTTTGATGAGCCCCTTGAAGGGCTCAATCGAAAAAGGCTGTACCCACCCTATAAGGCGAATCGGGAAGCGGCACCTGAAGAACTGAAGCGGCAATTTAATGTTGTTCGCAGACTTTCAGAGTTGCTCGGTGTTCCTACCTTCTCTCATGCCAATCATGAGGCCGATGACCTGATTGCGACTGGGGCCAGAGTTGCCCGAGAGCAGGGTTATAGTGTCACTGTGGTCTCGGCAGACAAGGATCTGGCCCAATTGATTGGGCCACAAGACAGGTTATTGGATTGGGCAAGAAACCGCAGTGAAGGTCCGGGCCAGATCAAGGAGCGGCTTGGGGTATACCCTGAACAGGTGATTGACTATCTTGCTTTAACGGGTGATTCGGTAGACAACGTCCCCGGGGTGCCTGGGGTCGGACCCAAAAGTGCAAGGGTGCTGCTAAAGGCATTCAATACGCTGGATGGGGTCTATCGCAACCTGGAATCACTCGAAGGGATAGGGCTTCGATCCCCGGGCCGTACAGCGAAACAACTTAAGCAGGGGAAGGAACTTGCTGAGCTCTCAAAACAACTGGTCACCCTCAAACAGGATATTCCACAGGTTGAAGAGAGGCTCTTCTCTCAGGGAGAGGGGATAGATCATGGCCAGCTTGAGGCTGTAATTAATGAGTATGGGTTTGGTTCATATCTTGCCCGGAGAATGAGACTGCTCACCGGGGCAGGCTAAAACTTGCAATCAGTCTCAGATCTCCTTGCCCGCCAGATAGAGCCAGGTCTGCACAACACTATCCGGATTTAGGGAGACACTGGCGATGCCCTCATCCATAAGCCAGCGTGCCAGATCGGGGTGATCAGAGGGACCCTGGCCACAGATACCAATATATTTATCCGCTCGGTTGCAGGCCTGGATCGCTTTGTGGAGCAGTGCTTTAACAGCGGGATCACGCTCATCAAAGAGATGGGCAATGACACCAGAGTCGCGGTCCAGGCCGAGGGTAAGCTGGGTGAGGTCGTTTGATCCAATTGAGAAACCATCGAAATGTTGCAGGAACTCATCAGCCATTATTGCATTTGACGGTACCTCACACATCATGATCACTTTAAGGTCATTCTCTCCCCGTGTCAGGCCGTTCTCGGCAAGTAGAGCGATCACCTCTTCGGCCTCTTGGAGGGTGCGTACAAAGGGCACCATGATCCAGATATTGGTCAGCCCCATTTCACTGCGTACTTTTCGAAGGGCCTGACACTCAAGCTCAAAGCAGTCACGAAAAGAGGGGTCGATGTATCGTGATGCGCCTCGGAAACCAATCATGGGGTTTTCTTCCTTGGGCTCAAACTGATCACCTCCCAACATATTGGCATACTCATTTGACTTGAAGTCAGAGAGACGGACGATGACGGGTTTTGGATTGAAGGCCGCACCCAGCGTTGCGATGCCTTCACACAGCTTCTCTGTAAAAAAGTCGATGGGGTCGGAATAACCTCCAGTACGTTCCAGTATCTGTTGCTGGAGGTTTGGCAGCATTTTATCGAAATTGATAAGCGCCTTGGGGTGGATGCCGATAGAGTTGTTGATGATGAATTCAAGGCGGGCGAGGCCAACCCCGGCGTTGGGGATCCATTGAAAGGCAAAGGCCCTCTCTGGATTACCTACATTCATCATTACCTTAAAGGGGAGTTCAGGCATTGAATCCAGGCTGATCTTGCTCTGTTCAAAGGGCAGGAGCCCTTTATAGACATAGCCTGTATCACCTTCAGAACAGGAGACAGTGGCTTTTATGCCGCTGCTCAGGGTTTTAGTCGCATCGCCACAACCAACAACGGCGGGAACACCCAACTCTCTGGCGATAATAGCGGCATGGCAGGTACGTCCCCCCCTGTTGGTAACGATTGCAGCAGCCCTTTTCATCACTGGTTCCCAGTCAGGATCTGTCATGTCCGTTACCAGAATATCCCCTTCCTTGACTTGATCAAGCTGGCTGATATCGGGGATGACCCGAACTTGTCCGGCACCGATTCGTTGGCCAATTGATCGGCCAGTGGTCAGCACCTCCCCTCTCTCTTTGAGGTGAAAGCGCTCAAGCTCACTCTTGTTACTTCGGCTCTCGACCGTCTCTGGACGTGCCTGGAGAATATAGAGATGACCCTCTTCTCCATCCAGGCCCCACTCGATGTCCATCGGTCGGCCGTAGTGCTCTTCGATGATTACCGCCATCCTGGCCAGGTTCTCTACATCACTGTCATCCAGGGAGAAACAGTTGCGATCCCCAGCATCGGTCTCAATAGTGGTGACAGGGTCATCTGCGGAGTCATCACTGTAGACCATCTTGATCGCCTTGCTTCCCAGATTCCGTCTGAGTATTGCCGGACGGTTTTCTGCCAGTCCTCGTTTATAGACATAGAACTCGTCAGGATTGACCGATCCCTGGACAACACACTCTCCAAGTCCCCAGGAAGAGGTGATAAAGACAACTCCAGGAAAGCCCGATTCCGTGTCCATGGTGAACATGACTCCACTGGAGCCAATGTCACTTCTGACCATCCGTTGGATTCCTGCTGAAAGCGAGACTTCTGCATGGTCAAATCCATGATGGACCCGATAGGAGATGGCACGATCATTGAACAGAGAGGCAAAGACCAGTTTTACTGCATTGAGAACATTCTCGACCCCCTGGACGTTGAGGAAGGTCTCCTGCTGGCCTGCAAATGAGGCTTCTGGAAGGTCCTCTGCTGTGGCTGAGGAGCGGACTGCAACTGCAACATCTTTGCCATTCACCCCAAGGGCGCGGTAGCCTTCAGTGATCGCCGCTTCAAAATCGGGGGTTAAAGGGGTATCAATGATCCAGCTACGGATGGCAGCGCCGGCCTGGGCAAGGGCTGTGACATCATCAACATTCAGATCAGCGAGGAGTTGGTGGATTTTATTATCCACTCCGCTCTGGCTGAGAAAGGCTCGATAGGCCTCGGCAGTGGTTGCAAACCCTCCAGGAACACGAATTCCGGCCCCAGAGAGGTTACTGATCATCTCACCGAGAGATGCATTTTTACCACCAACGGTGGCAACATCTTCAATTCCCAGGGTCTCAAACCATTGGATCATCTTATTCACAGATCGGCCTCGTTGGGGAGCAGATACTCCAATAATAAATAAACCATATACTCTTAAATAGGGATTGTCAGTTTTTGAACGATTATTAAGCAAGCCAATTATTTCAATATATTTTATTGGTGTGACCAATATGGATCACAACAAGGAGCTCTTCACCATGCAGAACCCAAGAAAGCCGACCCGACCTGTTGTTATTGTTTCGGACAACACTGGAATTACAGCAGAAACATTAAGCCACAGTCTCCTCTCCCAATTTCCAGATATCAAGTTTGTAACCGAGGTCCTGCCGTTTGTGGTGGACGAGGATCGGGTTTTCAATGCAGTAGACCGGATCAATGGGCTCGCCCGTGACCATGCCTCCACCCCCCTTGTCTTTGTCACTCTGGTGGTCAGTGAACATCGTCGGTTACTGGAGACAGCGCAAGGGGTCTTTTTTGACCTGTTTGATACTTTTATCGCCCCTCTGGAGGAGGAACTCGAACATGATTCAAACCACAGCCTGGGTCAGTCACATGGAATGACAGATATAAAACGCTATAGTTCCAGAATTGGGGCAATCAACTACTCAGTTCACACCGATGACGGGGTTAACACCACCGACTATGAACGAGCTGAAGTGATCCTTACCGGGGTATCCCGCTCAGGCAAAACACCAACTTGCCTCTATCTCGCACTCCATTTCGGAATTTTTGCAGCCAATTTTCCACTTACTACAGATGAACTTGATATAGGAAAGCTGCCTGATGCACTGGTTAAGAACAGGCATCGGGTCTTCGGCCTGACTATTGATCCAGAGCGGCTCCAGCAGATCCGCCAGGAGCGGCGTTCTCGGGGACGTTATTCAGACCCCAAGCAGTGTCGCTTTGAGGTTAACCAGGCAGAAGCGCTTTTTCGCAGAGAGAGTATTCCACACGTCAATTCGACCTCGATGTCCATTGAGGAGATCAGTGCCAAGATACTCCATCGCATGCAACTTCATCGTGAGTTCCTCTAGTGGGCCCCTCTCACCAGAGAGAGGGGAGTATTACCTCTTTGATTCTGGGGGAGCCGGTGGCGTGATCTAACATCTTAAATAGAGAAGCAGGGACACTCTGGGAGGTCTTTTTTGGTTTCACCTTGGTTAGAATATGCGGATCGACCACTCTCTCCTCAATGAGCAGGCCTCAATGATTGAAAACAGTCCCAGCATTGGATTCGTAAGCCTTGGTTGTCCAAAAGCGACGGTTGACTCGGAGAAGATCATTACCCAACTGCAGGCAGAGGGTTATCTGATCGCTCCCAGCTATCAAGGCGCAGATCTTGTGGTTGTGAATACCTGTGGCTTTATCGATGAAGCAATTGATGAATCACTCGATGCGATCACAGAGGCATTGGCAGAAAACGGCAGGGTGATCGTGACAGGGTGTCTTGGCGCCCGTGAGAGTGTGATCAGAGAACACTGTCCGGAGATTCTTGCTGTAACGGGGCCAGATGCAACAGATGAAGTGTTAAATGCGGTTCACACCCATTTAGCGCCTCCACACTCCCCCTACACCAGCCTGATCCCTCCAGGAGGGGTAAAGCTGACCCCCCGTCATTATGGCTATCTGAAGATCTCTGAGGGGTGCAACCATCATTGCACTTTTTGTGTCATACCTGCGCTCAGGGGCCGCCTGGAGAGCAGGCCCCTTGAAGAGGTGATGAGTGAAGCCGAGGCCTTGGTGACAGCAGGAGTGAGAGAGCTGATTGTGGTCTCTCAGGACACCAGTGCCTATGGAGTGGACCTTGGCCACACTTCAGCGCTTTGGAGAGGAGAGGAGGTCAATACCAGCCTGGTCGACCTCGCCCGAGAGCTTGGTGAACTCGGAGTCTGGATTCGGCTTCACTATATCTATCCCTATCCCAATGTTGATCAGCTTCTGCCGCTAATGGCTGAAGGAAAAATCCTGCCCTATCTCGACGTTCCCCTGCAGCATGCAAGCCCAATAATATTAAAAGCAATGAAACGACCTGCTGATATTGACAATACCTTGGAGCGAATCAGGGGTTGGCGCAGCGTCTGTCCCGAACTGGCTATCAGAAGTACATTTATTGTTGGTTTTCCCGGGGAGACCGATCAAGACTTTGAAGAATTGCTTGATTTTGTAACAGTGGCGGAGCTCGATCGAGTAGGGGCCTTTATCTACTCCCCGGTAGAGGGGGCTTCAGCAAACCAGCTCGCCGGTAGCGTCGATCCCTCACTTCAGGAGGAACGACTTTCCAGATTGATGGCATTACAGTGTTCGATCTCAAAAGCGAAGCTGAAGAACCTCCTGGGTGATCAGATGAGGGTGCTGGTCGACAAGGCAGATGAAGAGGGGATTGCCGCACGCTCTTATGCCAATGCCCCAGAGGTGGATGGTCAGATCCATCTTGACGCTGTGGAGGGCATTGCTCCTGGAGACTTTATTGATGTAGAGATTACCGGTTCAGATGATCATGATCTTTTTGGGAGAGCGATCAATCATCCTGCTGATCTTTAGCCACAACTCCCTGTATACTCCGCGCCCTTCTGTCTAACTCTTCGTAATGTTATGAGTGAATTCCAAATCGAAGTTCAGCGGCGGCGTACTTTTGCCATCATCTCTCATCCGGATGCCGGCAAAACCACGCTGACTGAACGTCTGTTATTGGGGGGTGGGGCGATCCAGATGGCGGGTACGGTTAAAGCCCGTAAAGCAAGCCGTCATGCCACCTCTGACTGGATGGCCCTGGAGAAGGAGCGGGGGATTTCAGTGACCTCTTCCGTGATGCAGTTTGAACACGCCAAGAGCGTGGTCAATCTTTTGGATACTCCGGGGCATGCTGACTTCTCTGAAGACACCTACCGAACGTTGACAGCTGTTGATTCCGCTTTGATGGTCATCGATGCGGCAAAGGGTGTTGAGGCCCGTACAATCAAACTGATGGAAGTCTGCCGCCTGCGAGATACCCCCATCATCAGTTTTATTAACAAGCTCGATCGTGAGGGTCGTGACCCGATTGAGCTTCTTGATGAAGTTGAGTCTGTTCTTGGTATTCATTGCGCCCCAATGACCTGGCCTATTGGGTCTGGAAGCCGGTTCAAAGGGATCTATCGGCTCTATGACGACACTACCCATCTGTGGGAAGGGCGGCCGGGTGAGGGTCAGGGCGAAGTGATTTCAGGGCTGGAAAATTCAGAGCTGGATCATCTGCTCTTGGATCAGGCTGATGAGCTTCGTGAGGCCGTTGACCTTGTTCGTGGCGCCTCTGAGCCATTTTCCACTGCAGGTTATCTCACCGGTCGACAGACTCCGGTCTTCTTTGGTTCTGCACTCTCCGGTGCGGGGGTAGAGGAGATGCTGGATAATTTTGTTGACCTGGCGCCACCGCCACTCCCGAGAACAGCGGAGTCCAGAGAGGTCACCCCCACGGAATCTCAGTTTAGTGGTTTTGTCTTCAAGATTCAGGCAAATATGGACCCAGCCCACCACGACAGAATGGCCTTTCTGCGAATCACCTCAGGAAGTTTTTATAAAGGGATGAAGCTTCGTCACGTTCGGGTGGGGCGTGATGTAAATATTAACAATGCGACAACCTTTCTTGCTGCCAAACGAGAGAAGACCGACATCGCTTACGCAGGCGATATCATTGGAATTCATAACCATGGAACCATACAGATTGGAGATACGTTTACTGAGGGGGAGGTGTTAAAATTTACCGGTGTTCCCAATTTTGCTCCGGAACTCTTTCGCCGTGCCAGATTGAAAGACCCTCTGAGGGCCAAGGCACTCCAGAAGGGGTTGATTCAGCTCTCAGAGGAGGGTGCTGCCCAGGTCTTCAGACCCCTTGCCAGCAATGAGTTGATTGTCGGTGCAGTGGGGATTCTTCAGTTTGATGTCGTCGCTCATCGTCTGCGCCACGAGTATGGGGTTGAGTGTCTCTTTGAGGCGGTTCCGGTGGCGACGGCCCGGTGGGTAATCGTTGATGATGCCAGGGTTGAACAGAATTTTAGAGATCGTGCACAAGCAAATCTTGCTCTTGATGCAGCCGATTGCCTTACCTATATTGCTCCAAATCTGGCCAATCTTCGGCTCACCGAGGAGCGCTGGCCAGAGGTTCGGTTTGCCGCCACCCGGGAGCATTAGGCTCTTGTAGGAAGTTCTAATTAGGCCAAACCCTACTGAAATGCGAATAGCCCTGGCAGGGCTTTGGTGGGTTGTCAGAGGAGGGGTTGATGGACAAAAGAGACCAGGAGTTCCAGATTCTCCTGTTTAATGGGGTTGACCCCCGAGTTGAGCGCTGTCTGGCGATAAGACGGACTGTATTTATCGAAGAGCAGAGGGTTCCTGAAGCTGAAGAGCTTGATGATCTTGATGGGTCGTGTTTCCACCTTCTTGCTACCAGTGGGGATGGAGAAGCCAGAGCGGATATCGGAACAGCTCGTTTCCAGTTATTCCCTCAGGCTACGCCCCCCTCTGCAAAGGCACAACGAGTTGCGGTTCTTGCAGGGGCGCGCCGCAGGGGTATAGGAGAGAGGCTGATGGAGGCTCTGGAGCTTGCAGTCTCTGAAAAGGGAGGACAAAAAATTGCTCTGAGCGCCCAATTGAGTGCCATACCCTTCTATGAGTATCTGGGCTATTGTGCCCATGGCCCTGTCTACATGGATGCGGGGATTCCTCATCGCGATATGGAGCGTATCCTCTAACGATTAGAGGGGTGAGCAACGGCCGGTTAAATTATCCCTTATTAATGGCACGGGGATCAGCGGGTTACGGATCATCGGGCGACTCTCCCGGCCGGGTGACTCATCACTTTTTGTTGGGAGAGTTTGATTTACATCAGTCTTTATCAGGATTGTCTTTTTCTGTTAAGTTGACGTTTACGTAAACGTCAATTAATATGGGATATTACCAGACCTTTTTTAATGATAAATCGGGATTTGGTCTTTCACTATCTAATCAGATGCAGGCGGTAACGTCAGTGTAAGAGGAGGAGGAAATGGGCAGAGAGCCTGCTGGAGAAGAGTATTACCCAGATGATGAGGTAGAGGTACTCCCATTGATGGGCAATGAAGCGATTGCTCGAGGAGCTTGGGAGGCGGGCGTCAAAGTGGCCTCTGCCTATCCAGGGACTCCCAGCACAGAGATTCTGGAGAGCATGGCAAACTTTCCAGCCAAAGAGGTTGAAGCGCAGTGGGCAACCAATGAGAAAGTGGCCGTAGATGTTGCCATTGGTGCCTCTTTTGCAGGGGTGCGTGCCTTCGCGGCCATGAAACATGTTGGGGTCAATGTTGCATCAGATGCCCTCATGTCACAGACCTATATAGGGGCCCATGCAGGGCTTGTGATCGCAGTCTGCGATGATCCTGGTATTCATAGCTCACAGAATGAGCAGGATACCCGGCTCTTTTGCCGGTTGGGGAATATTCCCCTTCTCGAACCCGCCGATGCTCAGGAGGCCCTTGACTATACCCGCCTCGCGTTTGAAATCAGTGAGACATTCGATACCCCTGTGATTGTCCGTAGCTCAACCAGGCTCTCACATACTCGAAGCCCTGTTCGGGTTGGGAATAGAACTGAGATCGACTGCCGGGGCTTCAATGAAAATCCCCAGAAGAATGTGATGATCCCGTCCCATGCTCGTCTAAGTCACCCTAAACTAATTGAACGCGAATCGAGAGTGGGAGAGTACTTCGACCAGATTGATCTGAATCACTGGGAGAGGGGAGATCAAAAGGTGGGAATTATCACTGTTGGAACCGTCTATAGCTACGTAAAAGAGGTTCTTCCCACTGCCTCAATCCTTAAGTTAGCAAGCTCCTACCCCCTTGCCAGGGAGACCATCACCGACTTTTGTAACAGTGTTGATCGGGTACTGGTGGTGGAAGAGCTTGAGCCGGTGATTGAGGAGGGGCTCAAAGTGATGGGCATTGCAACTGAAGGCAAGGCATTTTTTCCAAGAGTGGGGGAGTTCTCTCCCGAAGTAGTTCGCCAGGGGCTGGAGAGCGCCGGGGTCATCGAATCACTCGCCCCAAAGCCGTTGCTTGAAGTTGAACCCCTTGCCCGCCCTCCGGTTTTATGTGCAGGCTGCCCCCATACCAGTAGTTATATGGCTCTTCGCGGGCTGAATGCCAGAGTGTTGGGAGATATCGGGTGTTATACCCTGGCGGCCATCGAACCATTAGAAGCGATTGATACCTGTGTTGCAATGGGTTCCAGCATTGGTAATGCGGTCGGGATGGCAAAGGCTGGGACGGAGACACGCCCTCTGGTAGCAACAATTGGGGATTCGACCTTTCTTCATGCCGGTCTGCCACCACTCATCGATGCGGTCTATAACGAGGTCGACATTACTGTCCTTATCCTCGATAACAGCACTACCGCAATGACCGGTGGTCAGGATCATGCGGCTACAGGAAAAACCCTAAGGGGTGAGCAGACAAATCGAGTCAAGTTTGATGAACTGGTTCGAGCCACTGGAGTGAAGTGGGTGAAAACTGTTGACTCTTATGATTTGGCAACACTCTATCAGACGATTAGGGAGGCTGTTGAGTTCAAGGGTGTAGCGGTCGTGATCTCTGATCGACCCTGTGTACTTGATCCAGTAAAAATCAAAGGACAACCCTTCGAAATCAAGGCCGAGCTGTGTGTGGCGTGCCAGTCGTGTATGAACTTGAGCTGTCCTGCCCTGGTCTGGACAGATGAGATTTTCGATGGTCATCGCAAAGTAAAGATTGATGCTCCCACCTGTATGGGCTGCAGTCTCTGTGCTCAAGTCTGTCCGACAGACGCAATTCGACTACAGCAGAGAGGGAGCGGTAATCAATGACACGCCAGGGAGTTATAGCGCCGGTTGAGATGGCCAATACTGCTCCAACCAATGTTTTGGTGGTGGGTGTTGGAGGGCAGGGGGTCATTATGATCTCCAAAGCGGTTGCCAGGCTCTGTCAGGAGAACGGCCTTGAGGTTAAGCAGAGCGAAGTCCATGGGATGGCAAAGCGAGGCGGCAGTGTCTTCAGCCATATTCGTTTTGGTCAGGAGGTCAAATCACCGCTTATCCCCCAGGGTGAGGCAGATATATTGTTAGCGATGGAGTGGGCTGAAGGTCTTCGATGGCTCCCCTACCTCAACCCTGAAAGAGGGATTTTTATTGCCGATACTCAGCGCATTGTGCCGCCATTCTCCTGTCGGGACCGAAATCGTGGCGCTGAGAGTGGTTATATCAATACATCGGTTCAGGAGTTGGTCGAGAAGGTGCCCAATGCCTTTGCCATGGATGCCACAAGTGTTGCAACAGAGCTGGGTAATGCGCGTGCTGCCAATACGGTACTTCTTGGAGCACTCTCGACAGCACTGGAATTCTCCCAAGAAGAGTGGCATCGGGTTATCGCCGAGGCGGTTCCACCAAAAACGGTTGGGGTAAACAAAGAGGCCTTCGTTAAGGGGCGCCACTGGGTGGAGTCGGGAGAAACAGCGACTGACTTTTCCTCTGACAATGTTATCAGCCTGAAAGAGCCTCGGGAGAGTCGCCTTGAGATCACTCAAGCCTGGTGCAAGGGGTGTGATATTTGCGTCAAGATGTGCCCGGAACGATGTCTTCAGCTTGATCAACATCAGATCGTCCAATTGATTGATGAAAAAAGATGCACGGGATGTCGTCTTTGCGAATGGCTCTGTCCTGATTTTGCGATATCGGTGGAGGCAAAATGAAAAAAACCCAAGTGAAACTTCAAGCCATCCAGGGAAATCACAGTAGTGCACTCGCTGCTATTGATGCGGGTTGTCGTTTCTATGCCGGCTATCCAATCACCCCCTCTTCTGAAGTTGCTGAAAAAATGTCTTCACTATTACCGGATGTGGATGGTGTGTTTATTCAGATGGAAGATGAAATCGCCTCCATGGGTGCCATCCTTGGGGCCTCACTGGGTGGAAAAAAAGTAATGACTGCAACCAGTGGCCCTGGGTTTTCACTCAAACAGGAGCATATCGGATTTGCTGCGGGGGCAGAGATTCCTTGTGTCATCATCAACGTAATGCGTGGGGGCCCAAGTACAGGCATGCCGACTCGCCCCTCTCAAGGCGATGTTATGCAAGCTCGTTGGGGGACTCATGGAGACCACCCTGTAATTGTTCTGGCCCCCGACTCAGTTGCCGAAATCTACCAGCAAACGCTCCGCGCCTTCAATCTTGCAGAGCAATTGAGAGTCCCGGTAGTGGTACTGTTTGATGAGGTATTGGGACATCTGGTGGAGTCGATCGCCATCCCTGAGGCAGACACTTTTGAGAGGGTCGAACGCAAGTGGGCTTCAGGGCCAGAAGCGGAGTTTCAACCCTATAGAGATTCAGGCAACGGCGTCCCTGAGATGGCCATGCCGGGGAGTGGATACCGGGTTCATACCACTGGACTGACCCATGCTGAACATGGTTTTCCCACCCAGGATCCTGAAATTGTGGAGCGGGTTACAGAACGTCTCTTTAACAAGATATCTGCCAACTACTCGCTGGTGGAATCATACGAAGCAGAGCAGTGTGAAAAGGCCGATGTGGTAATTGTTGCTTATGGAATTACTGCCCGAGCAACACGACGGGCGTTGAGAAAAGCCAGGGAGAAGGGGATTGGGGCCGGTCTGTTTCGTCCTGTGACCCTCTGGCCCTTCCCTCAGGAGCGCTTTATCGAAGAGGTAAATCCGGAAGCCCAAATTCTGGTTCCTGAGATGAATCGAGGGCAGCTAAGCACCGAGATCGAACGTATTGCAGGTAGAGAGAGAGTAACTTCTCTGCCTCGTTTTGACGGTGAACCAATAAGCCCTCAACAGATTTTAGAGAAAATAGTGGAGATAACAGCCCATGGTTGAAACAGGAAAAACAACCCAGGAGTTTGAGATTCGAGACTATCTGCGAACAGAGTTGATGCCCCACTTTATGTGTCCCGGGTGTGGGCACGGGATTGCTCTTCGGGCACTGCTCTGGGCCATTCATGATCTGGGAATTGCCAAAGACAATCTCGCTGTCGTCTCTGGAATCGGTTGTTCCGGCCGCACTGCGGCCTATATTGATGCCAACACTATTCATACTACCCATGGACGACCGCTTTCTTTCGCGACCGGTCTTAAGTTGGCTCGACCTGATCTGCATGTGGTGGTCATTACCGGTGATGGTGACAGTCTTGCAATTGGAGGGAATCACCTGATCCATGCCTGCAGACGAAATCTGGATATCACCTGTGTCCTGCTCAATAATGAAGTCTATGGAATGACAGGAGGGCAAGTCTCTCCAACCACCAGCGCTGGCCGCTATACCACAACCACCCCGGCGGGCAACCATGAGCCTGTGTTTGATGCCTGTGAGCTGGCAACAGCAGCAGGGGCGAGCTTTGTGGGGCGTGAGATCACCATGCACGTTACGGCACTGCGCGATCTCTTTGTTCAGGGGTTAAAGCACTCAGGCTTTAGTTTTATTGAGGTCATCTCTGATTGTACAGAGATCTACGGACGTAAGAATGAGCTTGGAAACTCACCAGAGATGGTAATGAGCCATAAAGCCGATATTCGACCTGAGAGCTATGGCAATGTCGTTGATGAGCCTTTTAGGCCGACAGATCTGAATGTAGGCGTATTAAGTCAAACAGATCGCCCAGAATACTACACTGCTTATCGGCAACATTTTGGAAAACAGGTGGAGGGGAATGACGACCCGAAGAAGGGAGGGGCAGTAACTTGAAACAGATTGAGATCAGACTGAGTGGATCAGGTGGGCAGGGACTCATTCTTGGGGGGCGGCTGCTGATGCATACTCTGATGCTGGCCGGGTATTATGTTGCTCAATCACAGAGCTATGAGCCCACATCACGAGGAGGATTGAGTCGTTCAGATCTGGTTGCCAGTGAATCCCCTGTCGAGTTTCCTCTGGCTACTGAACTCGATATGATTATTGTTCTTGACCAGGTAGCGGTGGAACCCTCCAGATCATTGATTCGCCCTGGGGGGCTCGTGTTCTCTGACAGTCAGCGGGTCACTCAACCACTGGAAGGTGAGTTTAATTCTTTTGAAATTCCATTCCATCAGATCGCCAGAGAACAGGGTAATCCAAGGGGAGCGAACATAGTGGCTTTAGGGCTCCTTGTTGAACTTGGCCGTTTTGCAACCCAGGAGAATCTGCAGACAGCAATTGAAAAACTGACACCCCAACGATTTCGGTCGGTAAATAGTACTGTCGCCCAGGCGGGAAAACAGTGGGCCCGGGACCTTGATCTCAAGTCTTAGTGAGTCAGAAAACCAGGTATTACTCTACATCAATCTGCGACCACCGGTCTCTCTTCTGTGGGCGCTGGGTGGTGGCGACAGTTCGGTAACCCCATATCACGCCTGGACTCAGGTCCAATAGTTGATTTGTGACGTCACTGCATCATGATGACCGGGGTTTGGTTAAATTTAGTTAAGTTTGGTTATATCCTGCTTTCATCCTCCTTTTTCCAACCTACCCCTTGATCCCTTAAATTCACCTTATGACCCGAGCTCCTTCCTCTACTCAACAACCCTCAGACATGAGTCAACAGGCGATTGAGGAGGCTCATATAGACCGTGTCTTGAAGCTTGCAAACTGGCATCGGGGTGAGGCCTGCAGGACCCTTGGTATCTCTCGCCCACGTCTGAGATGCGGGCTCACTGATCCCAATCAGCTCCGAGAGTTAAAAAGCACCTCTCTCATTTTGAGGTGACCGAATATAGACTATAATTGATCTTTCCTGTTCTCACCCAGAGGTAATATCAACCCTGTGCCAACCCCTCCGACAACAAGTAACCGCTGGCAAATAGTAACAGTCGCACCCCACCGCCTCTTCTTCACTCTCGCAGCATTTCAGCTCTTCTGCTCTCTTGCATGGTGGGGGGTTGTGCTCATTCTGGGTGCCCAGGGCAAGCAACTGCCCGCCACGCTCCCACCACGTTTTGGACATAGTCTGCTAATGATCTGGGGGGTCTTTTCCTTTTTTATTTTTGGGTTCTTAATGACAACATGGCCTCGCTGGATCGATGCCCCCCCTATCCCACGGCGCCGTTATCTCTGGCCAGCCATGATCATGACGCTCGGTGTTGTCCTCATCTATGTCGGGCTTATCGTCGACCAGCTTCTCCTTCTTGCTGGGGCAACCACTCTGGCAGTGGGGTGGTCTTTTGGCCTCGTTGCCCTGCTGAGGGTGATTCCTAACCGTTCCGGAGTAGTTCCCTTGCATATTCCCCTAACCGCTACAGGGCTAGTGGTTGGGCTTCTCTCCCAGATCGGGTTTATTGCCTGGTTGATCACCTGGAACCCCCTCCTGTTAAGGGGGGCTATCAACTTTGGCTTCTGGCCAGGACTTGCGCTTATCATTATTACCGTCTCCCATCGGATGATCCCGTTCTTCTCCAACAGTGTTATTCCCGACTATCGGATGGTCCGGCCAGGATGGAGTATCTACTTTATTGCCATCGGTCTTGCTGCCCACGCCTGCTATGAGACTTTGGGGTGGATAGAGTGGCGCTTTCTGGCAGATCTTCCACTCGCTGTCATTGCCCTCTATCTCTCCTCTCGCTGGCGTCTCTTCTCCAGCTTTGGGGTTCGTCTCCTGGCAATGCTTCACATCGCCTTTTTCTGGTTTGCTATTGGATTCATTCTCGCTGCCCTGCAGAGCTTTGCTGCTCTAATGGGCTTTACAGATGTCTTTGGCTACACCCCACTCCATGCCGTCTCCATTGGTGGCGTTGCATCGATGGCGATCGGTTTTGCCACCCGAGTCACTCTTGGCCACTCGGGGCGTCCACTCAAGGCGGGGCCTTTAATGTGGACTCTCTTTCTCACCCTCCAGCTTGTTGCTGTGATCAGAGTCTTTGGTGAGATTGGCAGCCGCCTTGCCCCCCAAATCCAAACCCACTATGAGTTTGCCTCGGCACTCATCTGGTTGGTGGTAGCTGGCGTGTGGCTGAGCCAGGTAGTCAAGATATATCTCCAGCCACGAATCGATGGCAGACCGGGTTGACCGTGTCAGACCCACCGGGATGCGGAATGATGGTGGCATAAGGCCGGTTGCTAAACGGATGGCTATTACAGCTCAAATTAAGCTACAACCCGGAGGAATAATCAGAACTAGTAGAGAAGCTCCCGACAATAATCTTTGGATATTTTTTTATGGCCGCATCCCGGGTTACTCGGCCACAGGAGTGAATTCAAAAGTCTGGCCGCCCACGGATGCTTCGTACATCAGCCCCCCTAGAGCCAGGGTGAAGACCGCAACACCATTTGAATAATCTGCATCAGCCGATGCACCAGTGGTAGCCGCAACGGCTGAAACCTGTGCACTGAATTCCGCCTTTTGGCGAATAAAGCGATCCAGGGCGGCCTTTTCCCCAAAAAAGATCAGCTCTGAATAGGCCTGTGCCCCCGCCTGGAACCCGAGCGTCAACTGGTACAGTTTTGAATCGCCGATGTGCTTACCCGTCTCATAAACCCGCCCAGAGCCATAAGCAGCACCCACACCCCAGGCCCCTTTGTAGACCTTGGGGAATACTGCATAACCATGAGCGTTATCGAAAAACTCCTGAAGCCCTTTGTCAGACTGCAGAAACTGAACGATAGTATCGTCAACCTCTTGGGCCGATGTTGGCTGGTCTTTTTCCTTCGGCGACCAACCTGCATAAGCTGATGCCAGAAGCATGCACGATGCCGTTAATGCGGTTATCGTTCCCAAAAAAATTCGTTTCATCGACTCTTTTCTCCTCCGGTGAAAGATAGGAATTTGCTTATAACCGATGCAAAGCCCAAAACCCTAATAGCCTTTTCACATCAATCTCAAGATTCTCTTTGTTCATGATGGCTTTTGTTTTATTAAAGCTTCAAGATAGACTGTACATCAAATTCGATAATATTCTAGTTGTAAACAGTTTTTTCTTGATTGAAGTCAAGAATCTAGTCTGCGCTCCTGCAAAAACACAACATTAGTGGTGAAATGCGCTTCCTTGCGGTTGATGAAATTATTCATCCTGATGAAGAGAAAAAAGCAGATGAGTTAAACCAACACTGTTAGAATTGCCCCGTGATGACCGAGATAAAACCCCAGCACCTCCCTTGGCCTGGACTTCCAGACCCCATTAACTGCCCTCTGGTGACGGGGCTCTCTCCAATGGCGAGTTCAGCTGCAAACCAGTTGTTCTGACCCCGAATGGAACTGGTCTGCCCAGCAGGAAACCTGCCTGCCCTTAAAGCCGCTGTCGATAACGGCGCTGATGCCGTCTACATGGGTTTTCGAGACGATACCAATGCCCGCCATTTTGCAGGACTAAACTTTAATCACAACAAGGCTGAATTGGGGATCGATTATGCCCATGACCGGGGAGCAAGGGTGTTCGTTGCCATCAATACCTTCCCACAACCCTCAGGATGGAAACGATGGCAGGCAGCGGTAGACAGCGCTGCAGACCTCGGGGTTGATGTTTTGATCGTTGCCGATATCGGAGTGATGGACTATGCGAGAGAACGCTGGCCTGACCTCACCCTCCATCTTTCAGTTCAGGGCTCTGCCACCACCCATGAAGCGATTCGGTTCTACTCTGAGGCGTTTGGAATACGCCGGGCCGTCCTTCCTCGTGTGCTCTCAATGAAACAGGTTGAGCAGGTTATTAACGAAAGCCCTGTGGAGATTGAGGTGTTTGGCTTTGGCAGCCTCTGTGTGATGGTTGAAGGCCGTTGTCTACTCTCATCCTATGTCACTGGAAGATCTCCCAACACCTTTGGTGCCTGCTCTCCCGGTAGCCACGTACGCTGGGAAGAGACCCCGACCGCCCTTGAATCCAGACTTAACGGAGTGTTGATTGACCGCTATGAGAGAGATGAACCCGCGGGTTACCCAACACTCTGCAAGGGAAGGTTTCAGGTAGGGGGACACACCTTCTATGCGCTTGAAGAGCCAACAAGCCTGAATACCCTCCCCATTCTTCCCGAACTAAAGCGGATGGGCGTTGCTGCAATCAAAGTAGAGGGCCGCCAAAGGAGTCCTGCCTATGTTGCAAAAGTAACCAGAGTGCTCAGAGCCGCTATCGATGCCTGCAACCTTGATCCGGATGGTTTCACCCCGGATGCCGCCTGGCTGAAAGAGCTTGAAACAGTTTCTGAAGGGGTACAAACAACGCTCGGAGCCCTCCATCGTCCATGGCAATAATGCCAATAAAGAGACCTCGCCTCGCCCTTGGCCCTCTCTCTTACTTCTGGACAGAGGAACAACTCCTCGAGTTTTACCAGCAGATTGCCGGCTCTCCTGTGGACATTGTCTATCTTGGAGAGACCATCTGCTCAAAGAGACGCTCATTAGACAGTGACCAATGGCTTACCCTAGGCCGCACATTACAAGAGGCGGGCAAAGAGGTGGTCCTGTCAACACTTACTCTTATTGAGGCGGGCTCGGAGCTTGGAGCACTGCACCGACTCTGTCAGAGCGATGAATTTTTGATTGAGGCCAACGATCTGGCCGCAGTCCAGCTGCTTAAGGGAAAGAGCTTTGTCGCTGGCCCGGCAACCAATATCTACAACCAGAGAACCCTCTCATTTTTAACCAAAATGGGGATGAGGCGTTGGGTGCCCTCTGTCGAGCTTGGGCATGAACCCCTTGTCGATCTGCAGGAGAATCGGCCGGAGGGCGTTGAGACGGAGCTCCTCGTCTGGGGACGGCTCCCACTTGCCTACTCTGCACGTTGTTACACCGCCCGTGCCCACAACCTGCCCAAGGATGATTGTCAATTACGCTGCCTTGACTACCCGGACGGGATGTTGCTCTCAACCAGGGAAGAGAAGCCCTTTCTTACCATAAACGGTATTCAGACCCAATCAGCGCTCACCCAGAATCTTTCGCATCAGTTTGATAACCTCTGCCAGCTTGGAGTGGACGTACTTCGTATCAGCCCTCAATCCCGGGGGACTCTTAAAGTGATTGATCTGTTTGACGATTTGCGTAATCAGCGTATTACAGTAGAAGAGGTGGCCGCCTGGGTAGCCAAACTGGCGCCTCTCGGAAGCTGTGATGGTTACTGGCATGGTGAGGCCGGGATGGAAAAACACCTTGAACAGATAGAGGGTGCCAGCTCTTGATCGGAAGCGACCAAATACCAACCCAATCCCCATACTTTGCCTGCGCTATTTTGATCGTGTCGATAACAGCTGAAGTAATTTTTGACTAAAGTCCACCGCCCGAGGAAGAAGCTCTCTTACCACTGCCGGCAGTTGTTCAGGGTCAACCGCATCAAGCAGGTTTTTGACCTCCAGCCCGAGATCGGTCTCACCCGAGATCAACAGACGACGCTGAAAGAAGAGTGTATCTGGGTCTTCTTGCTGGGCCATCAAAAGAAGAAAATCATGAACCGTTGCTGATACGGTTGCATCGGCCTTATCCCGGCTACTGGCAGAAAAACGATCCCTTCTCAGGGTGATCCGGCAACAAACCGGAGCATCACGAACTTCAATCGCAAAGACCTTGCCCTCAAGAAAATCAAATTCTCCATCAGCCAGCTCATCCGTAAACAGACGATTCAGAGCAGTGGCCAAAACAAGTGAGTGTGCCCGGCTGGGCACCAAGTGCAGGGGGGCCGTGAGCAGAGAGGGTAGTGAAGGCGGTGGTGTAGTCACATTAAATCAGATTGGGATGGGGCTTGAGTGTTAATTGTATTGCCGACTGACATCATAACTCAACAGAAGCGGTATACTCTTAATTGGGTTCACAATGATATCTTGATTTGTGGACGCGTGATAAAACAACTTCACAAAAAAAATTGGGCAGAATGATGGCGGACAAAGGATCAAACAAGAGACGCATACTGGTACTCGATACTAATGTCCTGATGCATGATCCGGCCGCCCTCTTCCACTTCCAGGAACATGACATCTATATCCCGATGATTGTTCTTGAGGAGCTCGATGCGGCAAAACAGGGGCTCTCAGAAGTAGCACGAAATGCAAGACAAACCAGTCGGTTTTTTGACGACCTGCTGACCAGGGCAAACAGCAGTGCCATCCAGTCCGGGCTCTCTTTGGCAGGGTTGCTTCAGAACAAGAGCGACACCACCGGCTCTCTTTTTTTCCAGACAGAAGCGGGTCAATCTGCACAGCCCCCTCTCCTCAGCGGAACAATCCCTGACAATAGTATTTTGGCTTATACCCTTTTCCTGATTGGGCACTATAAGGAGCGACGCGTATCGCTTATCACCAAAGACATCAATTTACGCATCAAAGCCACCCTTCTTGGAGTGGAAGCGGAAGATTATTTTAACGATCGGGTACTGGATGACATCAACCTCCTCTTCCCAGGGGCCCTTAAGCTGCCTCCAAGTTTCTGGCTTCCAGAGAAAAAACTTGAATCCTGGCATGACCAACATCGCACTCTCTACAAAATAAAGGAGATTGACTGCAGTGACTGGTACCCCAATCAGTTCATCTATCCAGAAGAGGGGGGAGCAGGCTTTGAAGGGATCGTGCGCAAGGTCGAACCCGAGGAGGTAACGGTTGAACTTGTCCAGAACTACGGTTCCAAAGGAAATCGGGCCTGGGGAATTAACGCCCGAAACAGGGAACAGAATTTTGCACTTAATCTTCTGATGGATCCTGAAATTGATTTTGTCACTCTTCTTGGTGTAGCGGGTACTGGAAAAACACTGCTCACTCTTGCTGCGGCACTCACCCTTACACTTGAGGAGAAATACTATAAAGAGATCATCATGACCCGTTCCACTATCCCTGTGGGTGAAGATATTGGCTTTCTGCCAGGAACAGAAGAGGAGAAGATGACACCGTGGATGGGGGCATTAATGGACAATCTTGAAGTCCTGGCCCAACCGGGGGAGGGGGGCGAGTGGGGTCGTCTGGCAACCAATGACCTGCTCCAAAACCGAATTAAAATTCGTTCGCTGAACTTTATGCGTGGACGAACACTGATCAATAAATTCCTCATTATCGATGAAGCCCAAAACCTGACAGCCAAACAGATGAAGACCCTTATCACCCGTGCAGGGCCTGGTACAAAAGTCGTCTGTCTGGGTAATAATTCACAAATTGATACCCCCTACCTGACAGAGACAAACTCAGGTCTGACCTATGTGGTTGACCGTTTTAAGAACTGGGATCATGCTGGCCACATCACTCTCTGTCGTGGTGAACGCTCTCGCCTCGCTGATTATGCCAGTGAAAACCTCTAACCCGAAAGAGCTCGAGGGGCCGGTACTCAAAGAGAGTATCGTCAGTGCAACCGGACTAAGCCCGGCTCGCCTAGAGGTTGAGATTAAGGGTGATCCCTCTGTGCGTGAGACGGCAATGGCCAGATCTCGCTATACCAGCTGGGTGGATACCTCTGAAGATTTTCAACCGTTTCTTGAAGATAACCTTCCCTGAGAGTGTGCTGCTGATTCAATGACCGGACTTCTCCTTTCGCCTCTATTTCTGACTGCTGCCTTCCTGTATGCCGCGGTAGGCCTTGGAGGCGGGTCAGCCTACACCGCACTGATGGCTATTGCCGGTATTCACTACGACCTTATTCCCTCGATCACTCTCCTGCTCAATCTGGCTGTAACTTCGATCGGTGTCTATCAGTTCTGGCGTGGCCAACACCTTAGATTTAACATCATTTTTCCATTTCTTGTGACATCGGTTCCCCTCTCTTACTACAGCGGAAGTCTGCTTCTGCCGAAAGAACTATTCTTCTCACTATTAACAGCGACACTGGTCGTTGTTGCGATTCGAATCTATCTTATCAATGACCTCCGTCTGAAATTTCAACTGCCCCCCCTGACAAAGATCGTACTCTCCCTGATTATTGGTGCGCTGCTTGGATTTGTCTCTGGCTCAATCGGAATCGGTGGGGGTATCTACCTGGTTCCCCTCATTATTATGCTTAGCATCGGGTCGCCCAAGGAGGCCGCGGCGGCGGGTGCTCTGTTTATCTGGGCAAACTCCCTCTCTGGCCTGAGCTCGCGATTTCAGCGTGGGGCCGTTGACCTTGAACTGATGCTTCCCCTGTTGGCCGCGGTCATAATCGGTGGTGCACTGGGGGCACGATTTGGCTCATTGAAATCCAGACCCGAGACGATTGAAAAACTTCTTGGGGTTGTTGTCCTGGCAGCCATTGGCCTGCTTGTCTATAAACTGTTCTTTATCTTGTAATGGCTCTTGGGCAAAAGATCCGTTAAGCCCAGGGCTGACTGCCTCTTATCTGGCATGCTCTTTTGCAAAATTAGTGATGCCACTGTTGACCCGGCGATAGCGGTAAACCACCCGGTAGAGGTTGAACCAGAGAAGGGCTGAGGAGAGTGCCGCCAACAAACCAAAAGGACGACTGAACCATTCAGGCCGGTAGAGTGCCAAACCCAATACCAGTAGAGCAGCGAGATGAAATCCAAATTGAGATTGAACCAATGGTTCTGAAAGCAGTTCTTTCATATTGGGTACTCTGACACCCCCCACACCGATCACCTTCATCTTCCTGTCCTGCAGGTGGAACCAGGCGAGGAAGGGAACAATCTTATAGAGCATTCCATTAGTCAGGGAGAGGGCAAATCCGTAGATCAACAGACCACCCTGAAGGAGGGCAAATGGGGGTAGTAAGGGAGACCATAAACCAAGATGTCTGATCAGATAGAGGAGGCAGACCAGAAAGAGAACAGCCAGCCCCACCCCCCAGAAAAAGAGTGATATATCATTTACCTTGCGCCGTCGGTGATGTTGCAGATAGAGAGAGAATGGAACAAAAAGACCGTAGATGCAGGCGATCAGCCAGACCAGTTGATAGGCCTCGTCTGAGGGCATCCAGAAGAGCGCCAGAAGGCTCCAGCTGCTGAGGACAATAAAGATAACAATAGGAAAGCTACGGCTAAACCACCCGGGATACTCTGGTGTCATCTGGAACATAGGAAGCACCTGAAAGGCCATGCCTGCAATCAGAAGCCCAATCCATCCAAGAAAACCCCATGCAAGATGGATATTGGTCAATAACATCAGGTTTCTTACATTTACAATTCCACTGAACTGGAGCGCCAGGTAGATCCCGATAACAATCGTTACCAGTAAGCCGATAATTGCCAACCGGATGGCAACAACGGAGGAGGATGCCTTCCATGATTTATACAGGGCCATAGTGGCAACCAGAATGAAGAGGCCAAAACCAACCCCAAGAGAGGCAACAGCACCAATAAATACCGCTGGATATCCCGATAAAAAGCCACCAGCCAGCAGGAGCGTCCCAAGGGTTAACAAGAGATGAACGATCGGCCCCACCCATCTGACCCCTGGGATGGGTGAACCGGCAACAACAGGCAGAATCTGGGTCAGAGCACCACACATCAGCATCCCAAGAACACCGATGGTGAGAAGATGGGTGATCGCCAGTGTCTTTTCAGACCACCTTGAAACCAGGGCATCTGGACCAAAGAAAAAAATCAGCAGACCGGCAATAACCCCAAAGAGGGGTGCTGTCAAAAAAAACAGCAGCGGAATTGAGAATGGCGGTGCCTGATCAAGTGAGGGCTGAACAGAAGATGCCACAGGTCTTATTTCTCCTGTTTTGAAAAGTATATTTTATCTTTTAAACAACTCGACATGTTGGCTTTGCAAACCCAGGCGGATCAATCCAACTGGCTGAGCTTCTGGAGCAATAGGTCAACCTCACTACTCAGCATATTGTCGATCATGGGATAGAGAATATTCTCCTCCTTTGAGTTATGTTGTTGAATAATCCAGAGCAGGGTCTCTGATGAACCGAGATAACCACTCTGGTCACTCTCACTCACTGCCTCGGACATAGACAAAAAGAGATCTCGCATCTGTGCATGTTCACCCCGCATGATCTCAGTTGGCCCCCCTTGCTGGCCTGTGCGGGCCTCAAATTCCGGGAACAAAATCTCTTCCTCCATTCTTAAATGGTGCTCCATCACCTGATTGAAGGAGGAAAAATCGGCTCTGGCTTCTCCCCACTCACCTTGACCAACACTTGATTCAGCGGCGGCAAACAAATCGTCGCAATGCCGATGATCGGCTGACATTTTTTCAGCTATTGTGCTATGCATCATAATGTATCCTATTATTACCCTTCAAGTGTTCAATTTGTACGTGCAACGCTCTGAAAGCGGGTTAGTCCGCAAGTTGCGGCATGACTTCGGACTTTCGCTAACCGCTAAGCAAGAGGAGCACCATGACCTCACCACAGTTTGCCCAGAAAGAACGACACCAGATTTGCCTACTACAGAAAAAATAGGGGCACCCTTGCAGGTACCCCCCCAATCAGTTCGCAGGGAGGAGTAACGCAGTTTCTGCGTTATCCAGAACCCACACTAAAGGAGTTGGCAGGGAATTACCTTGACCTGGATCAATTTTTTATCAATAAACTGATTCTGCTACTACTCTTTTGTTGCCCTGGCTACCCTGTTTGGCCTTGTAGAGCGAGATCAACCCAAACGATAATGGTGCTGATCAATACCTCAATAGATGACTTGGATCATAGTGCCCCTCTCAGGGGGGGTATAGTGTTAACTTTAGATAAGAACCCTGTGGAGAGTTGGTAAGAATGTCGGAAAAAGCACCAGCCACCAAGAAACGAAGAGCAGTGCAATTCAATCTGGAGTTGATAAAACGCTATGATAAGGCCGGTCCTCGATATACCTCCTATCCAACCGCAGTTCAGTTTACCGAATCATTCAACAGTAAAGCCTACGCGGGTTATGCCCGGCAATCCAATGAGCCCATCCCACGCCCTCTATCGCTCTATTTCCATATCCCCTTCTGTAGCACCTTATGCTTCTACTGTGCCTGTAACAAGTTCATCACCAAAAAGAAGGAGCATGGCGCCCCATACCTCGATCGACTCTTCCGGGAGATTGAGATGCAGGGTCGGCTCTATGACCAGGACCGTCGAGTTGAACAGTTTCACCTCGGTGGGGGGACACCTACTTTTCTCTCTATGGAACAGCTCAGTGAGTTGCTTCGGGTTGCCGGGCGTCACTTCACACTTTTGGATGATGACCGGCGGGATTTCTCGATCGAAGTCGATCCGCGAACGATAACCGCCGGGTCAGTAGAAGAGCTTAAGCAGATCGGGTTTAACCGAATCAGTCTCGGAGTTCAGGATTTTGACCCCAAGGTTCAGAGGGCCGTCCACCGACTGCAGTCAGAAGAGAGCACACTGGCTATCCTTGAGGCGGCTCATTCCCTTAGTTTCCGCTCAACCAGTGTGGATTTGATCTATGGTCTCCCCTTTCAGGGTGTAGAGAGCTTTGGCACTACAGTTGAGAAGATCATCAAAGCAAGGCCAGGCAGGCTCTCTGTCTTCAACTATGCCCACCTCCCTGATCTTTTCTCTCCCCAGCAGCGGATTAATGCCGAAGACCTTCCTTCACCTGAGGAGAAGCTTGATATTCTCAGCCAGACGATCAATCAGCTGACAGGAGCGGGGTATCGCTATATCGGCATGGACCATTTTGCCCTGGAGGAGGATGAACTCTCCGCGGCCCAGGATAATGGGACGCTCTATCGTAATTTTCAGGGCTATGCGACCCACGCTGATTGCGATTTGGTTGGGTTGGGAATCACCTCAATCAGCCAGGTGGGGGGCTGCTACAGTCAGAATGACCGTGATCTTGAAAGCTACTATGTGCGGATTGATAAAGGAAAGCTTGCCGTTGTACGAGGTATTGGTCTGACTGAGGATGATCGTATTCGTCGCTGGGTAATCAGCCAGTTGATGTGCTATGGCCAGGTTGGATTCTCAGCGTTTTCAGAACTATTTGATGCTGATTTCTTCACCTACTTTAAAGAGGCCCGCTCTGAGTTGGGGCAACTGGAGGAGGACGGTCTGGTGGTCATCGATGAGCGGGAAATCACGGTCGAGCCGGCGGGTAGGCTGCTGGTGCGGAATGTCTGCATGGCTTTTGATGCCTATATCCCGGAATCAGCGACAAAAAGGCGTTTTTCCAGAATGATCTAGGGGTAGCCCCGGTAGGGGTTGGGGGTTGCTGCAAATGAGGTCTCAGCCAGCATAGGTCGCTGCAGCGCGCTCACTGTTATCACTCCGGTTTCCTCCAAGCTCATGCAGCATCTCTGCATCGTGAATCTGCACATGACGTTGCTCGACGGTGAGGATATTCTCTTCATGCAGCCTAACCAGCTGGCGACTCACCGTTTCGGGAGCCAGCCCTAAGTTGTTGGCAATATCATGGCGTGACATACTGAGGTTGAATTCGTTGCCAGAGAAACCACGCTTGTTGAAGCGTTTGGAGAGGCTGAGCAGAAAAGTGGCGATGCGTTCTTCAGCACTGCGCTTGCCAAGCACCAGTAGCATCGCTTGGCGTTCTACAATCTCTCGTCCCATTGCGGCACAAAGCTCCCGATAGACGCTACTGTACTGCTTGCAGAGATCTTCAATAATATTGAAAGGGAGTTCACACAGGCTGGTGGTCTCAAGGGCTAAAGCTGAGCAGGTGTGGAATTGGTCGTCCAGGCCATCCAGTCCCAGTAGTTCCCCCGCCATATGAAAGCCAACGATCTGTTCACTGCCATCCGGGGTGTTGATATAGACTTTGAGTGATCCTGATTTGACGATGTAAATAGATCTGAAATTATCCCCGGCACGGAAGAGATGATCTCCCCTGTGGATGGGGTGTTGCTGAATTACACCTTCACTGAAGGTATTCAACTCATCTTTGGAGAGCCCTCTGGGCAGGCTGAGTTCGGCGAGACTGCAGGTTTTGCAACTCCTCTTAACCTTTCTAATATCTACAGATTTGGCTTGGTAACTCAAACTGGCTTTTCCTCTCCGCGCTATCACCACTCAAGTTGACTCTCAAGGCATGAAGACATCACTGAGTGGCTGTTATTTTTTTGTTATCATCCAGTACGAGGTTAAATATAGCATACCCCAGGTTTGTTTTAAGGGTCGGGGGTGTATTCAGGGTTTTTGGGCCGCATAATCAACAAAACTATGCAAATTAAAGTGTAATCAATGATTCAAGCCAATATTTTTGCTACCTCGGCAGCCCATCGACGCGCCCAGGGGGTCTGGCTTCTGATCTGCTGCCTGCTGGTCTATCTGATGGTGGTCCTCGGTGGCGCTACACGATTGACCGGATCGGGCCTCTCCATGGTTCGCTGGGAACCCGTCTCGGGGATATTACCGCCACTGGGGACGGAGGCCTGGGAGCTTGAATTCGAATCCTATAAATCCTCACCGGAATATCAAAAAAAGAATATCGGGATGGACCTCAAGGGGTTTAAGAGCATCTACTGGTTCGAATATTCCCATAGACTGCTTGGGCGCACTGTCGGGTTTGTCTTTTTGCTCCCTTTTCTCTATTTCCTGGCGCGTCGACGGTTGGAACGTCGCATGATACCGAAGATGCTGCTGATGTTTCTCCTTGGGGGATTCCAGGGATTGCTCGGCTGGTATATGGTCAAGAGTGGGTTGGTCGATGACCCCCATGTCAGCCAATATCGATTGACCGCCCATCTGCTTGCAGCCGTGGCGATCTATGGTTATATCTTCTGGGTTGCCCTTGGTCTGCTTCGTCGACCCGTCGGAATGAGTCAGGGTGACCCCCCCTGGTTGCGGGGAGCCCTGATTGCGATATCGGTTTTGGTTGTCATCACCCTGGCAACGGGAGGATTGGTTGCAGGGACCCGTGCCGGATTGGTATTCAATACTTTCCCTCTAATGGGGGGGAGCCTGGTTCCTCCCGGATATCTGGCCATGGAGCCGGTTTCAATCAACTTTTTTGAAAATGTGGCAACCATCCAGTTCAACCACCGTCTCCTGGCCATCGCCACCCTGGTCGTCGTTCTCTTTACGGCTTTCTTTGGTATTCGGGAGGCGAGGGCGGTGAGACTTCGTCAGGGGCTGTGGCTTCTCCTCGGCATCGTATCGATTCAGGTTGCTGTAGGCATTACCGTGCTGCTCTTCTATGTCCCCGTCTCCCTGGCAGTGGTCCATCAGGGATTAGCACTACTGGTCTTTACCGTTGCCCTCTATCTTACCCACCGTCTAAGTCACCCCTAGCCACCCTGGGAGCATTCATGAATGTCGAGCTCTTTGTTTGGGTGAGAAATCTTCATGTGGTGGTCGCCACTCTCTCCATTATGCTCTTTTTTACTCGTGGGGTATTGCTCTTTAACGGGGCTGAGCGAGAGCAACTGGGTCCGCTGCGCTGGCTTCCTCACATCATTGATACCCTGCTCTTTCTATCCGGGGTCTATATGGCCTATCTGCTCCATCGCTTCCCTGGGGTAGACCCCTGGATCACCACCAAGCTGGGTTTTGTCCTGCTCTATATTCTGCTCGGGATGTTGGCCTTTCGCTGGTGTAAACGCCGCTCTCTCAGAGTGGTGGCCTGGTTGGCTGCTATCGGTGTTTTTCTGGAAATTGTCACCCTCGCAGTGACCAAACAGTTCAATCCACTTCTTCTTCCCCAGCTTTTTTAGCCATGCAGGTTCACTCACAATCCGTGTCGGCGCCCCTACCGTGATCTCAAAGGGGCGTTATGCACCGAGCCCGACCGGTCCTCTTCATCGTGGCAACCTTAGGACGGCACTCATTGCCTGGCTTCAGAGTCGCTTGACGGATGGGGCCTTTATTCTGCGGATAGAGGACCTGGATCAGCCCCGGGTTCGTGCCGGCAGTGACCTCCAGATTATGGATGATCTTCGCTGGTTAGGGCTTGAGTGGGATGAGGGTCCAGACCAAGGAGGTTCATCAGGGCCCTATTATCAGTCTCAGAGAGGGTCCAGTTATCAGCAGGTGATGGATCGGCTGCAGGAACAAGGGTTGACTTATGGCTGTGGTTGCTCCCGCAAAGAGATCTCCAAAGCCCTAAGTGCCCCCCACGCCAATCCCGGAGTCTATCCCGGAACCTGCCGCAATCGTGCGGGGACTTCCAATCGCGAAGGCAGGGTTTTGGCGCACCGTTTTCGGCTTTCGAGCCAACCCATTCGGGTTGTCGACGAGATTCTTCCCCCCAGGCGCTATCATCCCTCTCAAGAGGTGGGTGATTTCATAGTCCAGCGGGCAGACGGGTTGTTTGCCTACCAGCTTGCAGTGGTGGTTGATGATGCCCAGATGGGCGTGACGGATGTGGTTCGTGGGGCTGATCTGGCGGAGTCTACGGTTCGCCAGCTCTCTCTCTATCAGGCGCTTGGTCTCTCTCCGCCGCGGTTCTGGCATCTCCCTGTGATGGTGGATGGCGAGGGACGGCGGCTCTCAAAACGGGATGGCAGTGGTTCAATTACTTCTGATCGAAAAGAGGGCATCTCCCCTGAGAAGGTAGTGGGTCAACTCGCAGCTTCTCTGGGACTGGTTCCGGCCGGGAGTCTCTTAAGTGCTGTGGAACTTGCCGAGGAGCTGACCATTCGGCAGCTAAGGAGCAGACTCCGGCAGGCCGGTTGATCTCCAGGCGATGTTATATCCGGTGTTCCCGGAAGGTGATCATGTTCTCTTCTCAGGAGTGCTCTTTTCGGTTTGCCACCAGCCAGTCATCCCGGGGAGATTGACCTGCCGCCAGATTGGCGAAATCAAACAGAGCTCTGTCCATGAGTTGAGAGGGGGCAATATGCCGCATCGCACGGGCGATGTTGTTAACTCTTCCAGGAAACTCCATCTCCCACTGCCGGAGCATTCCTTTGATTTTAACTCTTTGCAGATGATCCTGAGAGCCGCACAGATTGCAGGGGATGATCGGGAACTGACGTAACCGGGCATAGGCTTCAATATCACTTTCCCGGCAGTAAGCCAGAGGGCGGATAATCACATTGCGGCCATCGTCAGCCAGCAGCTTGGGCGGCATTGCTTTTAGGGTGCCGCCATGAAAAAGGTTTAAAAAGAAGGTCTCGATAATGTCATCAAGATGGTGTCCCAGAGCGATTTTGGTATAGCCCTTGTTTTGGGCATAGGTATAAAAGATTCCGCGGCGTAGTCGTGAGCAGAGGCTGCAGTAGGTCTTATCTTCCGGAATGACCCGGGTTACTGTGCTGTAGGTATCCTGCTCAATAATGTCGTAAGGGATTCTCTTCCCGGCCAGGTAGTTGGGCAGCACCTCAGCAGGGAAGCCGGGCTGTTTCTGGTCCAGGTTGACTGCAGTGAGTTCAAAGGGGATGGGCGCACTCTTCTGCAGACGCAGAAGAATATCGAGAAGGACATGGGAATCTTTGCCGCCTGAGAGACAGACCATTACCCGGTCTCCCTCTTCAATCATATTGTACTCTTCGATAGCCCGTCCTACCTGGCGTCTCAGTCGTTTGACCAGCTTGAGGGAATTTACTGAATCCCGTGAAGAGGTGGCAACAGGCATCCTGGAGTGAAGATCGATAATATCAGTTGGAACCGGCAACGACCGGGTTGGAGAGGGTCCCAATACCCTCAATCTCACACTCTACGAAATCACCAGGCTTCAGATATTCTGGCGGAGTTCGGGCAAACCCCACCCCGCTTGGGGTGCCGGTAGCAATAAGGTCACCGGGTTCCAGAGTCATCGCCAGGGAGAGGGTCTCGATAATAGTGGCAATATTGAAGATCTGTTGTCTGGTCGAAGAGGACTGCTTCACCTCTCCATTGACTCGGCACTCCAGATGCAGTGATTGAGGGTCATCTATCTCATCAGCGGTCACAATCCAGGGCCCCATCGGACAACCCCCATCCAGGCTTTTGCCGATAAAGAACTGTTTGTGGCGAAACTGCAGGTCACGGGCCGAGATGTCATTGATAACGGTATAGCCAAAGAGATGTGAAAGTGCATCCTGATGCGGGATGTTTCGTCCACCAGTGCCAATTACAACCCCCAGTTCAACCTCCCAGTCAAGCTCGCTTGAGATTGATGGGTCAAAAGGTATCGGAGCTCCGGAGCCGATTACTGATGTGACATTTTTAGTAAAGACAATGGGGTGTTGGGGTATTTTTGGATCTCTTCCCGAGGATGCAGAGGTCTCATCCACATGTTCGGCGTAGTTCCATCCGAGGCAGATAATGTTTTTTCGAGGCCGCGGGATGGGGGCCACAAGGGTGAGATCCTCCAGGTTGACCCGCTTACCCTGGGCTTTTCCAAAGACATCAAGCGCCGCTCTCCCTCCATCGATCAGCTCAAGGACAGTTGTTTGTAGATCAGGGATAATGACCTGATCCGACTCTATTCGACAGGGAAGGAGCTGGTCACCATAGTGACAAGTGGCAATTTTCATAATGGTATCAAGATTGGTTTTGAATTAAGTGTGGGCACATCCCCACAAATATATAGAGTCGAACTATATACGATCTGCTTTCTGTGAGGTAAATCAGAATCAGAGAAGGCGGAGCATTGATCAGCTCAATTATCGTTTGGGCTGACCTCGTTCTACAGGGCCAAGCAGGGCACCCAGGGCAATATAAAGAGTAGTCGCAGAATCAGTGTATTGTTAAAAGTATTGTTAAAAAAATTGATCTAGATCAAGGCAACTCCCAGCCCACTATGGTTGGCTTACACCTCTAGAGTCAGTCGATTGATAACCTCTTAGGTAAATTCAGTTGTTGCCAGTGAGTCTCCAGAGTCTGCGGTTGAATAACCACTCAAATTGTGTGATTATTCGCCGCGTCTGCAACCGCAAAGAACGTCAAAAAGGGAAGACAATTATGAACACCGGGTTTTTAATAAGATGGCGGGTCCCGGCTTTAGGGATCCTGATGATTGTCACTTGGTTGGCACCTATCAAGTTTGGAATAGCGGCAGAGGACGGCCAACGAATTTACCGAGATATGTGCGCACCTTGCCACACCATCGGTAAAGGTAAATTGGTGGGCCCAGATCTGAAGGGAGTCACCTCGCGCAGGGAAGCAGGCTGGCTGAGGCGGCAAATCCAAGAACCCGATAGTCTGATTGCAGAAAATGACCCGATCGCCATGCAACTGCTGCAAGAAGCCAACAATATGCCAATGGCACGACTCGGATTGACCGATGATCAGGTCAGCGCCGTCATTTCATATTTGCAGAGCACCGAACAACAAGCAGTTGTGGAATCGGGGCTTCCTTCTCAATACGTGCCTACCGTCATCATCAGCATCCTGTTGCTGATTGTGCTGACGTGGATTGGGCTCGTAGTTGGACGGAAGAAAGTGGACGTAAGATAGTCTCGCAAAAACACAGAAACCAAAAGGTACATCATGAAAGATATCAGCAAGTGGTTTAGCGTAAGTGAGGATTCCCGTTCGTGGGAGGAATTTTACCGAAAAAGATGGAACTATGACTACAGCGTGCGATCGGCCCACGGCGTCAACTGTTCGATGGCCTGCAGTTGGGAAGTCTTCGTAAAAGACGGGCTTATTTGCTGGGAACTGCAAAAAACGGATTATCCGCAAATTGATTCTGATATCCCCAATGTCGAACCCAGGGGTTGCCAGCGAGGGGTAACCGCTTCGTGGTATCCATACAGCCCCCTGCGACCAAAATATCCCTACATACGCAAGGTGCTGTGGGATTTTTATACCGAAGAAATTCAAAAAGGCAAAGACCCCGTTGAGGCCTATGCCAGCGTCGTTGAAAATGAGGAGAAGTCGAAAAAATACAAGACAGCAAGAGGCAAGGCCGGTTGGAAAAGAGTAAGCTGGGACCAAGCAGTTGAATTGATCGTCGCCGGCCAGATTCACACCATCAAAAAGTACGGCCCAGACCACATGGCCAACTTTTCACCGATTCCGGCGATGAGCTTGCTCAGTTTCATTTCAGGCCACCGCTATAACAATTTGCTCGGTGGTATCTATTGCAGCTATTACGAGTGGTATCACGACCTGCCCCATGTCTCTTCGTCGATGTTCGGCGACCAAACGGAAAACTGCGAAAGCTCCGACTGGTATCTCAGCACCTATTGGGTGGTTGCCGGTTCCAACATCAACATGACCCGTACCGCCGACGCGCACTTTGTTTCCGAGGCAAAATACCGGGGCTCGAAAATTGTGGTGATTTCACCCAACTATTCCGATGTCACGAAATACGCAGATACCTGGGTTCCGTTGGTTCCCGGAAGCGACGGCGCCTACCTGATGGCTTGTATCCATGTCATCTTGAAGGAATTTTATGTCGACAAGGAAACGCCCTACTTCATCGAGTACGCTAAACAATACACCAACCAGCCATTCCTTGTCGTTCTCGACGAAGATGGAGACAATTATCAGATGGGAAGATTCCTGCGGGCGACTGATGTCGCGGAGTACGCCGACGAGGAAAATTCCGATTGGAAACTGATCATGACCGATGGCGAGGGCAAACTTCACCTTCCCACCGGCTCCCTTGGTTTCAGATGGGAAAAAGAACCATCGGGCAACTGGAATCTGCAACTGAAAAACGCCGTTACCCACGAAGAGTTCGATCCGCTGCTGACTTTGCTCGGAAACGAAGACCAAAACGCGATGGTCTCATTCAGTGACTTTACCGATACCTTCAGCATCGATTTGGGCAAGTCAACGGGGGAAAGCAATAATTCCGTCGAAATTCTGCGCGAAGTTCCGGCTAGAAGAATTACAACTCATGATGGCAGGGAATTACTTGTCACCACGGCCTTCGATCTATTGATGGCGCAGGCCGGCGTATCCAGAGGGCTGGGCGGCGATTATCCTGTGGACTACGATGATCCGAAACCCTATACCCCGGCTTGGCAGGAAGCGCAGACGGGCGTCAGCAGAGACCTCGCCATTCAGGTCGGACGGGAATTCGCCGAAAATGCCGAGAAGACCAAAGGCAAGTCTATGTTCATAACCGGCCCGGGAATCCAGCATTTTTATCACGGTGCTTCCCTGTATTACCGCAACCAGGCGGTGATGCTTGCCCTGTGCGGCTGCAACGGTGTCAATGGCGGTAATTTCAACCATTATGTCGGCACCCAGCACACCCGCTTGAACGCCGCATTCGTCAATCTCAGCGGTTCCCTTGATTGGCAAAGGCCACCGCGGCTGATGAACAGCACTTCGCTGTGGTACTTTCATACCGGTCAGTGGAAATACGACAATATGCCTCTTGACACCCAGTGGTCCACGGGAGCCAAGAAGCTTCCCAAGTTTAACCACGCGGCCGACATGAACTCTCTTGCCGTTAGGATGGGATGGTTGCCTTTCTTCCCTCAAATTGACAAAAAGAACCCTCAGAAGCTTTACCAGGAAGCCATCGATGCCGGGTGCACAAGCGATGATGAGGTAAAAGACTGGATCACCCAGCAGTTCAAGAGTGGCGAGATGAATTTTGCCATCAATGATGTGGACGCTAAAGAAAACCAGTTGAAAATGCTCACCGTCTATCGCGGAAATCTTATTGGCACCAGCATGCGGGGGCATGAATTGTCGCTTAAACATTTCCTCGGAACAGGCCACAACGTCATGTGGGACGAGGAACCGGCAAAAGATCTGGTGAAGGAAATCGAATGGCATAATGAAGAATCCATCGGTAAATTGGACTTCCTGGTCAACCTTAACTTCCGCATGGATTCAACTGCCAATTATTCCGATGTGGTTCTACCGGCCGCCTTTTGGTACGAAAAATACGATGTCACCTTTGGTGATATGCACACCTTTATTCATCCTTTAACGCCAGCGACGAAGCCGCCCTGGGAAGCCAAGCACGACTGGGAAGCGTTTAAGGTGATCGCCAAGAAGTTCTCGGAAATGGCGGAAAAACATTTCCCCGAGCCGGTAAAAGATATTGTTTTCAATGCCTTGTGGATGGATAGCCCGGACCAAATGGCTCAACCGATGGGAGAGATAAAGGACTGGAAAAATGGCGATACAGAACTCATCCCAGGCAAAACATTCCCCAATATCGCCATTGTCGAGCGGGATTACACCCAGGTTTACGACAAACTGGTGTCACTTGGACCGCTCGTCAGCAAGCCCAAAGGCTATGGTTCCAAAGGGCAGTACACGGATTTGACTCCGATCGTTGAAGAAGAGCTTAAACATAACGAAGCTTTGGATGTAAAGAACGACCGCGTGTATTTCGAAAAACCTGAGCAGGCTTGTGAACTCATGCTTCAGATTTCTCCTGAACTCAACGGCCGCCTGTCAAATCTCTTTTTCAAGGAAATGGAAAAGAAAGTGGGGCTTCCCCTCACCGACATGGTTGAGGGTGTTAAAGGCCGGAAGGTTCATTACAAGGATATCATTTCACAGCCGAGAAGAATTCACACCACGCCACAGTGGAGTTGTGTGTTGGCCGATGAAAATGGAAAACAGCGGACTTTCGGCCCGTGGACAATGAACGTGGAACGGCTAAAACCCTGGCACACCCTTTCGGGAAGGCAGGAAATTTATTATGACCACCAGGCCCTGAGAGAACTGGGAGAGTCGCTTCCCACCAACAAACCGCCGTTGGATATGGTTGCGATTGGCGATATCAAACCTGATAAAGCCGGGCCCAAGTCAAAGATCTTCCGCTTCATCACGCCGCATGGCAAATGGCAGATACACAGTTCTTTCAGAGACCATTGGCCGATGCTGCAGATGTCGCGCGGCGGCCCAACGGTATGGCTCAATCCCGACGATGCGGAAGAGATCGAAGTGATCGACAACGACTGGGTCGAAATGTATTGCGAAAATGGCATTGAAGTGGTCAGAGCAGTTGTCAGCCATCAGGTGCCGCGCAACATGGCGATCACCTACCATCAGGTGGAACGCAATGTGAATGTTCCCTTTTCACCGCTTGCCAAGCAAAACAAAAGTTCCGACATGCGGGGCGGCAACAACAATGCGACCACGAGAATCCTGATGAATCCGGCCACTATGATCGGCGGTTATGCCCAATTTTCATATTACATCAACTATTGGGGAACCAGCCCGTCTGAACGCGACCACGGAGTGATCATCCGTAAAATGCCTCTCGGCGAGGAGAACCGACCGATTTATCAGGAAAGTGAACTCGAAAAATTACCAACGGAATGAGTGCAAAAGCCATGAAAGTACAAGCCCAATTAAGCATGACGTTCAACCTGGAGAAATGTATTGGCTGCAATACATGCACGGTTGCCTGCAAGAATGTATGGACCAACCGGGAAGGCGCCGAATACATGTGGTGGAACAATGTAGAGACCAAGCCAGGCATCGGCTACCCGAAGCAATGGGAAAATCAGGATTTGTGGAAAGGCGGATGGGAGAGGAAAGGCGACAAACTGAAACTTCGCTATGGCAGCAAGGCCTACATGCTGTCCAATCTCTTTTTCAATCCCCACACGCCTGAGATGTCAGATTACTACGGTGACGGTGATGTATATTCCTTTACCTACGATGACCTGCATTCTTCTGAAGCAAGCAAACAACCGCCGGTCGCCAGACCTAAATCCATGGTCACTGAAGAAGAGGACGTTCCCATCAACTGGGGTGTGAACTGGGAAGATAATGCTGGTGGCACTCACATTACCGGCAAGCACGATGTGAATTTTGGTGAAATGAGCAAAGAAGAAATGGAGGCGACGCTTAAGTTCCGAGACGTCTTCTATTTTTATCTTCCCCGGATATGCAATCACTGCGCTAACCCCGGTTGCGCGGGTGCTTGTCCCTCCGGCGCGGCCTATAAAAGGGAAGAGGACGGTATTGTACTCATTGATCAAAAAAGATGCCGCAGTTGGCGCTATTGCGTTTCTTCCTGCCCCTATAAAAAGCCCTATTACAATTGGGCCAGCGGCAAGATGGAGAAATGCATTCTCTGCTATCCGAGAATTGAATCGGGCATGCCGCCTGTCTGTTTCCATTCCTGCGTTGGAAAAATCCGCTCTTTTGGACTTCTTTTCTACGATATGGATCGGGTAGAAGAAGCCGCATTGGCGGATGATAAGGATCTTGTCGAGGCGCAAAGGGACCTCATTCTGGACCCCTTTGACCCGGCGGTCATTGAAGGGGCCAGGGAAAGCGGCATCAGTGAAGATTGGATTGAAGCAGCACAACGCTCGCCCGTATACAAAATAGTTAAACAATGGGAGCTGGCGCTTCCGCTTCACCCCGAATTCAGGACGCTGCCGAACTTGTTTTATATACCGCCTTTGGCTCCAATCACGACCAGTGCGGGGAAAAATACTCCTACGGAAGAAGATATCTTTGATATGGATAAGCCGTTGGAGGGTCCGCTTCTCAGTCTCGAAGAAATGGACAAATTCCGGGTGCCCTTCAAATATCTTGCCGGCATGTTTGGCGCCGGCAATGAAGAAGTGGTGAGAAAAACGCTATTACGTCAACTTGCGGTGAGGCACTACGAGCGAAGCAAAAGGGTGGACAATAAGCCCGATTTGAAAGACCTCGAAAAAGTCGGTTTGAGCGAAGAAGACGCCGACGGAATTGTACGGGCATTTTCCCTTGCTTTTTATGACGAGCGATTTGTGGTACCCAATGCAAAACGCGAAGAGGCAGATATCAGTCCATATACCGAGCGTGGCTTCGCTGGCTTCGACCAGATGAATCCCTGGTCGCCGATGAAAAGAAGGAAAAGTTATCACAAATCCCATCACACGGGATCGAAAGACTATGAATAACATGAACGGAAGCCAAATATTGCAGGATGTTTATGAGCTCATAGCTGAATTGTGGTGCTGCCCATCCGGAGAGGATACGGAGAAGGAGAAAATCAGGCAAGAAGCCGAACAAGTGATTAAAAGGCTGGAAAGCATCGATAATGAGAGCGCAGCGTTGCTTTCCAAATTCCTCAGTGGAAAAGATATTGCTGAAGAAGATTATATCGATCTGTTTGAATTGGATCCGCAATGCGCCCTGTATCTTGGCAGCCATAGTTATGAAGAGCCAACGACATGTGCCACTGCTGCCGTTTCCGACAGAAACGAATACATGATTGAGCTGGGTGGAATTTATAATCACTTCGGGCGTAAAACCAATGGAACAGAGTTGCCGGATTACCTGCCATTGATGGTCAGTTTTCTTTCACTCACGACTGAATCAAAAGATGACCCGGTTAGGGATAAATTTATTACAGAGTTTATTTTGCCGTTTCTGCCGCCGATGCGTCTTCGGCTGGCAGAGTTAAAAACGCCATATCTCTATCTTCTTGATGCCTTGGAAAAAGTTATAAACCTCGAAGTAATAACGCAACCGTTGTCAAAACCAACAGAACATAAGGTGGAAAGCTATGTCGGATAAATTCTTTTTCATCGGTCTGCCCTACATCACTATCGTGCTGTTTTTCGGTGGTATCATCTATCGTGGCTTTAGCGGGCTGATGAGTGAACACCGAGGAGTGCCAAAGTGGGACTGGACCGTCCGCGGTGACTATCTTTGGACAACCCGTTCGACCGGGTTTTTTGGCCGAGTCTCCATCGGACCGGCTTCCCTATGCCTGCACTGGGGCATAATTATCCTGTTTTTTACCCATGCGATTGGATTAATTGGTGGTGCGTACAACCTCACTTCCTGGGTGGATTTTTTCCGCTGGGTGGGACTCGGCGCCGGAATTCTATTTCTCTATGGCATATCTTGGGCTTTGGTGCGGCGGATCACCATCCCGCAGGTAAAGGCAATGAGCACGCCGGATGATTATATTGTCCTATTGTTCCTGATAGTGATTGGTGGTTTGGGGCTTTATCAATCCGCGGTGGAACTGGTCTGGGGAGTTTCTTATTCGGTGGGTCCGTGGATCGGCAGCGTTTTCAAATTACAGCCGGATATTTCTATGATTGTCGGCGTTCCGCTTGTCAACAAATTGCACCTCATCGTTGCCCTGCTGTTTTTTGCTTACTTGCCATTTACCAAACTGGTGCACATTTTTAGCTATCCATTCGGATACATAGCGAGGCCCTTTATTTCCATGAGGAAATACGTGGCATTGAAAAAATAAGGAGTTTCAAGAAACCCCTAAGACATATTCCGTCCGCGCCTAGAGGTTAGTATGGCCACCGCTACCGTATTAGATACGAGGAAACAATATTCCGTCCTCGTTATGAACACTATGGCCTTCACCGTCAACTTCGCGGTGTGGACCATGTTCTCGGTAATCGGCATCAAGATCAAGGATGAACTGGGTCTCAACGAAACCGCGTTCGGCCTCCTCGTAGCCACACCGATCCTCACAGGTTCCCTGGCGCGCTTGCCCCTTGGATTGCTCACCGACCGGTATGGCGGACGCGTCGTCTATTTCATTCAGATGATTTTGGTCGCCATGGCCACCTATGGGTTGGCCTTCGCCGACCAATATTGGCAATACCTTGCGATTGGTCTTTGTGTCGGCTTAGCCGGCGGCTCGTTCGCCATCGGTATCGCCTACACCTCGGCGTGGTTTCAGAAAGAGCGACAAGGCATGGTGTTGGGTATTTTCGGCGCGGGTAACGCGGGTGCCGCCGTCAACATCTTTGCCGCGCCGCTGATCATCGTCGCTCTGGGCTGGCGGGCAGTGCCAACCATCTACTCGGTGACAATGCTGGTGATGGCCATCGTCTTTTGGTTCTTGACCTATCCAGACCCTCAACTCGAAAGACGCAAGAAATCCGGGGCACTGCCGACCCTCACCAGCATGCTGGAACCGCTCAAAGAGGTCCGGGTGTGGCGGTACGGTCTCGCTTATTATTTTGTTTTCGGTGGGTTTGTGGCGCTCGCTCTTTGGCTGCCGAGATACTACATGGCGGAATACGGCCTCGAACTGACGATGGCGGCATTTATCTCCCTGATCTTCACCTTGCCTTCCGGCGTCATCCGCGCCCTGGGTGGCTGGATCGCCGATAAATGGGGCGGCGAAACGGTGACCTGGAGGGTATTTTGGATTTCAATCGTTTGTCTGTTCTTCCTGTCCTACCCGTCGACGACCTTCATCATTCATGGAATCAGGGGTGACGTCTCCATTGATATTCGTGTCGGCATGATCCTTTTTACGGTTCTGGTATTTATCGTTGGCATTGCCCAGGGAATCGGTATGGCCAGCGTCTACCGGAGTTTAGCCGACCACTATTCGGGCAATATGGGCAGTGTTGGCGGCATGGTCGGGGTTATTGGCGGGCTTGGTGGTTTCTCTCTCCCCATTATGTTCGGTATCGCCGCCGACGTGACCAACGTGCGTAGCAGCGCATTCATGCTGATGTACTGTGTTCTCGGCGGGGTGATGATTTGGAACTGGATGACGATCAGGAGCGAACGCCGGGAGATTCTCGAACGGGATCCCGCCCTTCGTCAGCAGATGGTCAACGAAGAATTGGTGGAAGTGAAGGCGCCCGGTGGCCGCTGGTTGAGGGGTTGGCGACCGGACGACGAAAAATTCTGGCAGGTGACCGGACGGGCGATCGCCATGCGAAACCTGATTTTTTCCATGCCGCCGCTGTTGTTGTCCTTCGTGGTGTGGATTGTATGGAGCGCCGTGGTCATCGAACTTCCCCGGATCGGCTTCAAATTCACCACCAGTGAGCAGTTTTGGCTGGTCGCAGCGCCGGGCATTTCGGGTGCCGCCCTCAGGCTTCTTTATGCCTTTGTCGTGCCTATCTTCGGAGGCAGGAACTGGACCGTTTTCAGTACATTGTCCCTGCTGATCCCCACCTTGTGGCTGGCGCTTGCGGTGCAAGATCCCAGTACCGACTATGTGGTGTTCATCGTCATTGGGCTCCTCTGCGGGCTTGGCGGCGGTAATTTCTCGGCAAGTATGGCCAATATCAGTTTCTTTTTCCCCAAACGGATGCAAGGCACCGCGCTTGGTTGGAATGCAGGGATCGGTAATCTCGGCGTCGGCATAGCACAGGCCGTGGTGCCGATGGTCATATTCGCGGGTGCTCTCACCATCAAGGGCGGGAAGCCACAGTCTTACGTGCATGGCAATGTGGTGAGTGAGGTCTGGTTACAGAATGCCGCTTTCATCTGGGTTCCGTTAATTCTACTAGCGGCTTTGGCTGCCGGCTGGGGCATGAACAACATCCGCGATGTTCGAGCGACATTGGGCGAGCAGATCGTGATCTTCCGGCGCAAGCACGCCTGGCTGCTGGGCGTGCTCTATACGGGTACGGCTGGCTCATTCATCGGATTTGCGGCCGCCTTCCCCATCCTTTTGTTAGCGCTGTTCCCGGAATCTAATGCAATCACGTGGGCTTTTATCGGACCAATCATTGGTGCCTTAGTTCGTCCGTTAGGCGGTTGGCTGTCCGATCATTTTGGCGGTGCCAAGGTCACCTTCTGGAATTTCGCCATTATGCTAGCAGCGGCCGTCACGGCGCTAACATTCTTGCCTTCCGAATCGGGCGGCAACGAAATTCATGGGTTCATCGCAGCCTTTATGCTGCTTTTTATCACCACGGGGATTGGCAACGCTTCGGTGTTCCGTTTAGTGCCGACCGTATTCTTGACGTTGCACGAGCACTGGGCCGATAAAAAAAATCAGGCAGCGCGAGAGGCAGAAATCTCGGCCGGCGAAATTGAAGCATCCGTCGCCTTAGGCTTCACCGCTGCTATCGCTGCGCTGGGATTGTTCTTCATCCCGGCGATGGTCGCTTTATCTATTGAATCGACAGGTACGCCTCGGATCGCCCTGATGGGCTTCGTCATATTTTACGCGGTTTGCCTATTCGTGACCTGGTGGTGGTACCGGCGCGAAGGGGCGGAAGTCAGGTGCGACTAACCGGGCGCCGAATCGGCGGACAGGGATCGGGAACGAACGATACCTAAGGGAGAAACGAGATGACCGACTTGAAGAAAGACGAGACCACCTGGAACCCGCCCGGCAATCCAAGAGTGTTGTCGATAGCATTTATCGGATTTTCTCTCGGCTTTGGCATATGGGCGATGTTTTCCGCTCTGGGCCCGTTCCTGATTAAATGGTACGACTACACTGCCACCGAGGCCCTCTTCTTGTCGGCCATGCCTCCCTTTTTTGCCGCCTGCATTAGCATTCCACTGGGCGTGTGGACTGATAGATACGGAGGCAGAAAAGTATTCACAATTCTGCTTCTTGTCCTTCTCATTCCTTTAGTGACAGCTCCGTTTGCTGACAACTACTTTTTGTTTCTTGTACTCGGGATGATGCTGGGTTTGGGAGGTGCAAGTTTTATTATTGGCAACGCGCATGTGTCTGCTTGGTATCCTCAGTCAAAACAAGGAACGGCTCTCGGAATATTCGCCTTAGGTAATATCGGAATAATATTAGGAATGGTGTTTGTGCCTTTGCTGGTAACCAATGTTCTTGGAGGCCCTTTGGATAACGCGGATATGCCTGCCAAAATTATTTTCGGACCTTTAGCGGGCTGGCGTTTTATCTTCCTCATCTTCGCGGTTCCCACACTTATCATGGCTATCGTTTATTGGACGATGACCTCCGACCCTCCCGTGCGAACTAAAAAGCAACTCACTTCACGCCAAATATTAAGTGTTTACAGATCAGGAAGTCTGGTGTGGATAATAGCTTTTTTGTATTGGGCATCGTTTGGCACATTAACATTTTTCTCTGCATTCACTCCCACGTATCTTACCGTCAAGTGGAATATCGACCCAGGGCAGGCATCCATGGTTTATGCTGCATCCCTCGTGGTGTGTGTATCGATTATGAGACCCGTCGGGGGCTGGTTTTCGGACAGGCTTAATCCGATCAGAATGCTTGTCTATTTGTGTGGCGCAAAATCGGTTATGTCGATTTTGCTCGTTTTTGAAATTTCATTTTCCATCCAGATAGCAGGCATGCTTTGTCTGGCATTACTTGCGGGTGCATCAGCAGCTACCGTAGTGAAACTTATACCCACATACTTTCCACAAACAGTGGGTACAGTGAGTGGTCTTGCAAAAGCGGCTGGTGCAGCATGCGGTTTTACCATGAGTTCAATAATGGCTCTGAGTTATTATTTTACCGGAAGTTATAAAGTCGGCTTCTTAGTATGGGTCGCAGTGAGTATAGTAGCGTTTGCTCTTGTCGTGTCTCCAAGACATTTTCAGCAACAAATGGTCACGCGCATGGTGCGTATGATGTCGCGGGTCGGTCTCGACCCACGAATCATCACCGAGGGCAGTACCAGGGTCAAGACGATCATGAAGGAAGCCCAAACCCGGTGCGACGGGTGCAAAAGTGTAGACCAGTGCGAACTGTGGCTTAAGGGGAAAGTGGGGGGTGAAAACACCTTCTGCCCCAACGCCAGTACTTTCGACAAGCTGGCCAGGGTCTGGACGCCTCAATCGGCCTGACGGGAAATGGACCACACCTCGAACAGCCCAGCGGCCAAACAGCCGTTGGCGCGTACAAGAAAGGAGGCACACCCCAATGAGTGCTACCAGTGATACACGCTCCAAGGCTGAGGATCACGCGAAGACAGATGAGCCACCTTCCATGGACCATGGGCGCTCGGAAGGAAGGCTGATGTACGAGGAATCGATCGATCATTTCGCCGACTTTGCCCAGGGCAAGGTGAGTGCGCTCAAGCACAATCCCGTTGGTTTTTTCGTCGGAGCCATGATGGCCGGCGCCTATGTGGGCTTTGGGATCATTCTTATTTTCATTCTCGGCAGCGACGCAGAGCCCCAAAGCAAAAAACTGATTATGGGGGCGACGTTCGGAATCGCGCTGATGCTGGTGGTTTTTGCCGGGTCCGAGTTGTTTACCGGTCACAACATGTACATGCCGCTTGCGTGGATGAAAAAGAAAATCAAAGGGAGGGATTTGGCCACCGTCTGGGCGACGGTGTGGGTGGGCAACATGGCGGGGTCCGCTTTTCTTGCGGGCCTGTTCGTGCTGGGCGGCGGCGCGGGGATGGTTGACGACAGCGGCTCCTTTCTGAACCAGGTTGCGAGCGCCAAAATGCACGCGCCCGCGGTGGAACTGCTCGCCCGCGGTATGCTTTGCAACTGGCTGGTATGTTTGGCCCTATGGATATCGGCACGGACGAGCAACGACGCTGCGAAATGTATCATAATTTTCTGGTGCCTATTCGCCTTCATTGCCAGCGGCTTCGAGCATTCCGTGGCCAACATGACCCTATTCTCCATCGCCCTGCTGGGCGAGCATCCCGAGGCAGTCAGCCTCTCTGGGATGGGTTACAATCTGTTGTGGGTTACCATCGGCAATCTGTTAGCGGGGAGTCTTTTTATGGCGGGCGGGTACTGGCTCTATTCCGGCGGAAACAGGGGCCGGTAATCCACATGTTTTACGCGTTGTGCCTGTTCGCAACCTGGTGGTGGTATCGGCGCGATGGAGTAGAAGTCAGATGGGATTCGGCGGTGCTAGAGAAACTACAACTGACAGCAAGAGGGGATTGACATGGCCGAATTGACGCAAAGGAATGCTGAGAGCACGGTTTCTCAACAGCGTGGTATGCTCGGGATGAGCACCCTCGCTTTCACCGTATGTTTCGCGGTCTGGACGATTTTCTCAATTATCGGGGTGACGATCAAACAGGACCTCGGGTTGAGCGAAACTCAGTTCGGTATTTTGCTCGCGGCCCCGATCCTTACCGGATCGCTTAGCCACGTCGTGCTCGGCATCTGGGCCAAACATTATGGCGGCCGCGCCATGTTCGCCATCACCATGGTCCTAACGGCGGTCTCGGTCTGGCTGTTGTCGACGGTCTCCACCTATCCAATGTTTTTAATCGCCGCCCTCGGCGCCGGACTCGCCGGCGGATCCTCCGCTATTGGCATCACCTATGTATCCAAGTGGTACCCCAAAGAGAAACAAGACTCGGCAATGGCGATCTTTGGGGTCGGCATGGTCGGCGCAGCGGTGACCAGTTTTGGCGCGCCGTTTCTGCTTTTGGCATTGGGTTGGGAGACGACCGTTCAGGTCTATTCCGTGGTCCTGCTGATTACGGCGATCGTCTTCTTCGTCGTGACGAAAGATGACCCGGCGACCGCAGCTCGCAAGGCAAAAGGTGAGAAACCAAGCGTTTTGCTGGTTGAGCTTGAACCGCTGAGGAAGCTGCAGGTGTGGCGTTTCGCAATCTATTACTTCTTTGTTTTCGGTACCTTCGTCTCACTGGCGCTGTGGTTGCCGCACTACCTCATTGGTGTCTACGACCTTGATATCAAGACCGCCGGCATGCTCGCCGCATTCTGTGTGCTGCCGGCCGGTCTGTTCCGAGTTTATGGGCACCGTCTCGCCGACAGGTACGGCGCACGCGCGCTGATGTATGCGACTTTCAGCGTTTCGGTGCTGTGCACCTTCATCCTCTCCTATCCGGAGGCCGAATTCGTTATCAGTGGAGTCAAAGGCCCGGTTTCCCTCACCATCGGTATGGGGCTCGGTTCCTTCGTAGCCACGATCTTCGTGCTCAACTTCTTCTTGACGCTGGGCATGGCCGCTGTCGACGAGCACATTCCTGTTTATTACCCTAACCACATCGGTCCGGTCAGCGGCCTGGTCGGCATGGTCGGCGGACTTGGTGGCTTCGTCCTGCCGATCACCTTCGGTGTTTTGGCCGACCTGACGGGCATATGGACGAGTAGCTTCATGCTGCTCTTTGTTCTGGTTTCGGTCGCACTGGTATGGATGCATGTCTCCATCTTGGCCATGGAACGAAGTGTTCTGGCTGGAGAAACAGGCGCGTTACCGGCACTGCCGGAAATGCAGGAAATTCACGGCGAGGCCCATGTCGGCGCGCTCGGACCGATGATCGAGGACTGGCGGCCGGAGGACAGCCAGTTCTGGGAAACCAAGGGCAGCAAGATCGCCAGCCGCAATCTATGGATTTCTATCGCCTGCCTGCTGCTCGCCTTCTCCATATGGCTGGTATGGAGTATCGTGGTGGCCAAGCTTCCGGCCATCGGGTTCAAATATACAATGGATCAGTTGTTCTGGCTCGCCGCGTTGCCGGGTTTATCCGGCGCTACCTTGAGAATATTTTATGCCTTCATGGTGCCGATCTTCGGTGGCCGGTTGTGGACCACGATAACCACGGCGTCACTGCTGATTCCTGCCCTCGGCATCGGTTTCGCGGTACAGGACCCTGAAACGCCCTATCTGGTCTTCCTCGGATTGGCGCTATTATGTGGCTTCGGCGGCGGCAACTTTGCATCCTCCATGGCTAACATAAGCTTCTTCTATCCGAAGGCGCAGAAGGGCAATTCACTGGCGCTCAATGCCGGGCTCGGTAATTTAGGCGTCAGTGTCATGCAGTTCATCGTGCCCCTGATCATCACCGCTGGTGTCTTCGGCATGATCGGTGGCGAGCCGCAGACGACATCCGCTGGAACCAAGCTTTGGCTGCAGAACGCCGGCTTTATCTGGGTACCGTTTCTGATCGCATCGACGATCGCAGCCTGGTTAGGCATGAACGACATCGCATCGGCCAAAGCGTCGTTCAAGGAGCAGTCGATTATCTTCTCGCGCATGCATAACTGGATCATGTGCTGGCTCTATACCGGAACTTTTGGATCCTTCATCGGCTATTCTGCCGGCTTCCCGCTGCTTGCCAAGTCCCAGTTCCCGGAGGTCAACTCGCTGCAGCTCATCTTCCTTGGTCCGCTGGTCGGCGCCCTTTCGCGGGCGTTCACGGGCTGGATTTCCGATAGGTTCGGCGGCGCCCGGGTCACCCTCTGGACCTTCGTGCTGATGATAGGGGCGGTCGGCGGCGTGCTCTTCTTCCTCGGCATCAAGGAGCAGCCGGGCGCGTTCTGGGGCTTCTTCGCAATGTTCATGATCCTGTTCTTCGCAACTGGTGTCGGCAATGCGTCTACCTTCCAGATGATCCCGGTAATTATGCGCAAGGAGATGGACCGGCTTATGCCCGAACTAACAGGGTCGGCGCGGATACAGCAGGCAAATAAGGAATCCGCGGCAATTATTGGCTTCACGTCGGCGATCGCCGCCTATGGCGCCTTCTTCATTCCGAAGTCCTATGGTTCCTCGATTGCCCTCACCGGCGGGCCATCGGCGGCGCTGTGGAGTTTCCTGATCTTCTACATCACCTGCGCGGTGCTGACATGGTTCGTCTACACGCGATCAGGCGGGTTGCTCCATGACATTGAACGGGGCTTGGTTTCAACAGACCCCCAAGAAGCAGCTGAGAAATGAAAAGTGATACTACCAGGACGCATTCACTGTCATAGGCTTTAGTTTTGCCATTGCCGTGTACGGCGCGTTTATCATACTGTAAGCTTTCCTAGAGATGGCTACTATGATATTGACCGATTTACTTGTCCGCCGCGCCATCCGCAAACAGTATTGGGCGGAAGAGAAGGTCCGGGTGGTTTTAGCCGAATAGTTTTAGATGGTCTTCGTGGCGAAGTGACGGGTCTCCGCCGCGAGGCGCAGCAACTCAAAGATGCCCTGGCCGAGCAGATGCTGGAGAACCGTTTCTTAAAAAAAAGCATGATCGAGGATATCGAATAAGGTAGCCTAAACCTAGATACACACCACAGAAGTTAGGTATGGACGGCTTTAAAAGGAATCTAGTGGGGTGAAAGCGTTACTGATCGATGGGCTTAACCTGATCCGCAGAGTCTATGCCGCTGTGCCTGATGATGAAACCGGGGCGGATCATTTTGAGGGTGTGGTGCTCTCATGCGAGCGTTGCCTTCGGCGTGCTCTTCGTCATCATCAGCCTACTCATGCAGTGAATGTCCTTGATTCTGGCCAGAGGAGCTGGCGTCATGAACGTTTTGCCGACTACAAGGCAGACCGCCTCCCTGCCCCGGCCCCTCTTTTGGAGGGGATGCCCCGGTTGGTTGAACTATTTGCCGAACAGGGGGTAAGGACCCTCTCTCCTCCTGAGAGTGAAGCGGATGATGTGCTTGCAACCCTCGCGTCCGGTATTTCAGATCACAAGGGTCAGTCAGTCATCCTTTCGACAAACAAGTCGATGTGCCAACTGCTGAATGAGAACATCGAGGTCTATGATCACTTTGCAGACCGTGCATTGGACGCTGCATTTGTTCATGACCGGTTCGGGGTGGCCCCAGAGCAGTTGTTAGACCTTCTTGCACTTACCGGGGAGCGGCGCCTCAACATTCCTGGAATCCACTCTATAGGAATCCGAACAGCCGCCAAGCTGGTTGCTGATTATGGCGACCTCAGCCATATCCTTGAGGCTGGAGACAAGATTCCAGGCAAACTGGGTGCAAAGTTACGCCAGGGAAGCGATGCCGCATGGCTCTCATATGAGCTGATGCAACTGCGCTCAACTGTCGTCTTGGGGGTTAATCTGAGTGAGTTTCGGTATGTCCCGCCCAGAGAGGAGTCCTGACAACCCAATAACTCACCAGTAGAGGTGTTTAGGAGCCTCGGTTGATGATGTGGTGGTAGAGATTTCGATAGCCATCAGCAACCACTTTTCCAAAGAGGGGATCACTGTCATCATTTTCAAGAGAGCTTGACTCCGGCCACATCTCATCAGGCAGTAGTTGTTCAGCAAGGGGGAGCGCTTCATTGTCTTCATGAAGAATATGCTCTCTCATCAGGGCGGCATAGGCCGCCAGCTCTGTACGGATCTCTTCCCATGGAAAGAGAGATTCCTGAGCAACTGCCCGGCACGAGGTGGAGACCCTCTGCCCCAGATCTTTTAGAGTCAGGTGTTCCTGATTAAGGGTTTTAATGAGTTCACGTGAAGCGGGTTCGATCACTGCCAGTTGATTCATTATCTTCTCTTCAATAGGGTGGTGAAATGTCTCCGGGTAGCAGCACAGATAGTCCATACAGTCACCCAGGAGAACGTAATTAGGACCACCACCCTGATCGACGCGAACCAGTTCCTCCTCCAGTACCTCAACCAGTGTCAGGAGGCGCGCATGCTCATTCTTCAGTCTTTGATATGTGATATTCATAGGCTCTGGAGTCAAGGTTGATGGGATTGATGTTATCAGTCAAGTGGGGTTCTCAAACGCTAACTTGGGCTATGAGCGCTGATATGGCCCAAAAACATGAATCAGACCAAGAATGATGCCTGTAGCAAGCCCTACAGTATGTGCCATATTGGCAATGGGCCCCAACAGACCGGTCCAGCAGAGAACAAACCAGACCATCATCATGATTACAATTGATCGATTGAGGATAACTCCAAATCCGGGGTTGAATCGGCCCTGGACCCACAAATAGCCAAGAAGCCCATAGAGAATGCCTGACATCCCCCCAAAGGCCGGTCCGCTCCAGTAGTATTGGGCAAGATTTGAGAAAATTCCAATCCCCAGAGTGAGGATGATCAACCTTGAAGAGCCAAGCAGGCTCTCAATAACAGTTCCAAGATTCCAGATCCAGAGCATATTAAAGACAAAATGAAGCACTCCAAAGTGGATAAAAGCGGGAGTAAAAAGCCTCCAGATCTCACCAGATTGGATCTCATGGAGGCCGCCGTGGAGAGTGGATGAGATAAAAAGCCCCAACAGCAGATCGAGATTGGCTCCCAGGCCGGAGAGAAGGGCCACCAGAGCACTGACAGAGATCAGCGCGGTGGTAACGGGGGGCAGTGTTTTGAGGTTGAGAGCCATAACCATCGTATCAGGCAGCCCTATCGGCCACTTTTAAGGGCAGGGAGTATTCTCTACTCCTGCTCGGTGATCTCCATCCGTTCTGATTCTCCGATGGTAACTTTGCGTCCGTCGAGGGTTTGAAAATGACGGCCTTGAACCATTTTGCGCTCCGCTTGATAGAGAATCGCCTCGCCTGTTGATCCATTGATCACTCTGATATCAAGCACCTGATGGTCATTGATCCAGTTGATGGCAAAGACAACTATTCCCAACCCCACCAAAAGCCCAAAATAGAGCCAGACGGCAAAATGTGGGGTGGACCACCAGGGGGTCTGTTCCTGGGTCGGCTTTGTCTTCGGCAGTGGCTGACGCTGTCGACGTCGAAATTGGTAGAAAAGAAGAACAGCAGTAATAATTGCCAGAGTGAAAAGGAGTTTGGTCAGCATGAGGTCATCTGAGTAGAGGTTCAGCGGGTGGAAGCTGTAGATAGAAGCCCTCAGAATCAATGGCGGCAATAACCTCTTCTGCATTGGCTCGGGCGAGGGTGGTGCCGGGGGTCAATTCAAGGTTGATCACGGCTTCCAGAACACCAAAACGGTCCAGCAGTTCGGAGGGGACTATCTTCTCTTCAGCACCACGGGCAAGGTAGAGATAGGTTTCTGTTATTCGGCTCCCTTTATAGACAGTACAAGCGATGGGTTTGCTATCTGGCATTTTTGGAGAGTTAACCTGAGACATGGTCGGTCACTGTGAGTAGAAGGTGAATAGTCAAGAGAACCCATGCGGGCAGCACAATCAATTATAACCTGTCTGATTCTCCCCAGGGATGATAAAAAAAACAAAAAAAAACCGATCCCAAAGGATCGGCCAGATGATTTGAAACACGATCTCAATCAGGCATAAAGATAGGTTCCCACTGCAGCAGGTCTTTTATTAGAGCTTTTTTCAGGTTTATGTTTCCCAGAGATTCCACCAGAGATTCCATCAATTTTGTTTTTATTATGGTTTTTCTTCATAAAGCCGTTTTCAGATTGGACTTTCTGTTTTTCATCGGCATAAAAACAGGCGGTATCCTGCTTCCAGGGGACAAGTTGCTCCCCGGCAATTTCCGGATGTGCTTCAAGCAAGTCGTCTGTCAGTAATACGAATACCTTTTCTGCCATTCTTGTCTCTCCGTTATCCTGTGTTGTGATCACACTGTGCTTTGTCGGTTTTGTGATCTTTGACCCCCTCGAGTTGGGTATAAATAAACCAGACTCGGCGGGCAGCCCAATTGTTGAAACCGGGTAATAAAGTGGCAAGAAGTGCAAAAAAAGTGGTGAAAACAGATAAAACAATAGGGTTATCTCAACCAGAGCCCTGAAAAGATCAGCTTAAACCCACGGGGTCGCTCTCTCACCACCGTTGTTGCCGGTGGGAAGATGTTTGGTCCGGGCTGCCTCTT
>Ga0208639_1000014_pt1 | contig 131299 bp, 125 predicted proteins | sample ETNtaG_33_FD_185772 | JGI IMG/M metagenome (GOLD analysis project Ga0208639, IMG submission 185772) | Marine microbial and viral communities from oxygen minimum zone, Eastern Pacific Ocean - ETNP201310SV76 (SPAdes) (version 2) | ecosystem: Environmental > Aquatic > Marine > Oceanic ...
GGCGCCCAGCCGGGCGTCGTACGTGACGACATCGACGTCGGGGTTCAGCGCCGTGAGGGTCTTCTTGGCGGAGTCGACCTTGCGGTCCCCCACCCGGTCGACGTTGTGGAGGATCTGTCGCTGGAGGTTCGACTCGTCGACCACGTCCATGTCGATGATGCCGATCGTGCCGACGCCGGCGGCAGTGAGGTAGAGGGCGGCCGGCGACCCGAGTCCGCCGGCCCCGAGGAGCAGAACCTTGGCGTCGAGGAGTTTCAACTGTCCCTCCTCGCCAACCTCGGGCAGGGACAGGTGCCGCTGGTAGCGGTTGCGCTGGTCCGGGGCGAGCGTGCGGGGCGCCGACCAGCTCCGACCCTCGTCCTTCCAGCGGTTGAAGCCACCGTCCATCGAGACGACGTCGGTGTAGCCGAGTTGTCCGAGCGTGTCGGCGGCGAACGCAGACCGCACGCCACCGGCGCACATGACGACGATGGGCTGGTCGCGGTCGGTGACCCGGTTCTCGATCCCGGACTCGAGGTTGCCCCGGGGTATGTGGATCGAGCCGGGGATCGCCCCCTGCTCGTACTCGTCGGGCTCTCGGACGTCGAGCAGAAGGTGGCCCTCGGCGAGGAGGGCCTCGGCACCTGCGGGGTCGGTCTCGCGGACGCGCCCCTTGGCAGCTTGGAGGAGTTCACGGAAGGTGGCCATACCAGAAAGCCTACCTATCCAGTCGGGATTCGGCCACCGTCCGGCGGCCAACCCAGGATCTGCGGCAGCACCTCGGCGATCTGGCCCCGCAGCACCACCTCGGCCAGGTCGTCCATCTCGGTCGGCTCGCCGTTGAGCACCACCACCGGCCGACCGGCTCGCACGGCCTCCGGCACCATGAGGTTCACCGGACCCACACTCAATGTCGTTCCGACGGTCAGGACCACATCCGCCTCCCGGGCCGCGGCCAGCGCCCGATCGAGGTCGCCGGGGAACAGTTGTTGGCCGAAGCTCACCGTGGCCCGCTTCAACAGGCCACCGCAGTCGAGGCAGTGCGGGTCCTCCTCGCCGGCCCGCACCCTTTCGAGAACCTCCTCGACGGGCGCCTGCACCCCGCAACCAAGGCACATGGAGCGCCGCACCGTGCCGTGGACCTCGACGATCCGGTCGGGACCGGTGCCGGCCATGAGGTGGAGGCCGTCGACGTTCTGGGTGACCAGGGTGTGCAACCGACCGGATCGCTCCAGGTCGACAAGGCTCTCATGTCCGACGTTGGGTTGGGCGGCATCCCAGATACCGCTGGCCATCACCTGCCAGTTGGCCCGACGGACCTCCGGGTCTGCCAGGTACACCTGCAGGTTGGAGGCCTTCTCGGCGGCCGGGTTCAGCGTCCAGATGCCCTGCGGTCCACGGAAGTCGGGGATGCCGCTGTCGGTCGAGATGCCCGCCCCGGTCAGCACCGTGACGCTGTCGGCGCCATCCAGGAGGGCGGCAGCCGCCATGACGGGGTCGGGCGTCTCGGGCATCCCGGGAGCCTCGCGCATCTGATCGTGCCACTCGGTCAGATTTCCCTTGACAGTTACTGAAATAGACTGAGATACTCAATCTGCACTTCTCTCCTGCCGCATCCCCCCCATTCCATCTGCCTCAGCAGGAGGCCACCGTGTCCCCAACGCCCACCTTCCCGACCGACCGACTCCGCGTCGAACCCTGGGAGGATCCCCTCGTCGACCGCCTCGGCCACGACCCCCGCTCCACCTACGCCGAGCACTACTGGCTCGGCATCCTCGGCCCCAGCGCCTGCTGGCTGCTCCGACGGCTCGCCGACGGACTAGACGCCGACCCGACAGGCTTCGACCTCGACCTCCACGACACGGCGGCATCCATCGGGCTACGCCTCAACGGCGGCCGGCACGCTCCGTTCCTGCGGACACTCGGCCGACTCTGCCAGTTCCGCATGGCCCGCCAGGCAGGCCCGTCCACGCTCGAGGTCCGGCGCCACCTGCCGCCCCTCACGCTCTCCCAGGCCGACCGGCTCCCCGCCGAACTCCGCGACCGGCACCGGTCCTTCATGGAGGCCACCCGCCGCGACCACGAGGCCGAATCCGTACGTCGGGCACGCCACCTGGCGCTCACGCTCGTCCACCTGGGCGAGGGACTCGACGCCACCGAACGCCAGCTGCGCGAGTGGCGCTTCGAGCCGGCCCTCTGCCTCGAGGCAGCCGGCTGGGCCTGGGGCTCCCGGCGGCATCCCTCCAACGGGCACCCCTCCGACCAACCGCTCGACGAATCGCCGGAAGGCAGAGCGCCCGAGTTCCTGCCCACCCTCGACGGTGCCGCCTGATCCGGCCGGTCGCCGACGGCCCGCCCGCCGTCCGCCCCCCTGCGGCGGAGGGCCGGCGGCGACCCGTTGCGTTCTTCCAACCGGAAGACAGCGACGATCCTGATTCGTCGGGGAACAAGCGATAGATTCGACTGAGACCCCCCAACGGTGATGTAGGCGGACCCCTGCCCGTCGACGATTGCCATACGAAAGGCCCCATGACTTTCGTCCCCTTGGTTCAATCACTGCGACCGAAGCAGATGATCAAGAACCTCCTTGTGCTGGCTGCGCCCGCAGCGGCAGGCGTACTTCCCGAAGCGAGGTCCCTGTGGCGGACGGCCCTGGCGTTCATCGTCTTCTGCCTCCTGTCGGGTGGGATCTACCTGGTCAACGATCTCCGCGATGCGCCCCTCGACCGCAAACATCCAACGAAGCGCCACCGACCGATTGCTGCCGGTGAACTGAGTCCCAGAATCGCCACCCTCGCAGCCGGTGGCCTACTGGTCGGTGGCCTCGTCCTGGCCGCTCTTGTCAACGCCGACCTGGCCCTGCTCGGCGCCTTGTTCGTGGCCAACTCGTTGATCTACTCGTTGTGGCTCAAACGGGTGGCAGTCCTCGACATTGTCCTGATCTCCGCCGGGTTTGTGATTCGGGCGGTTGCAGGGGCCGTGTCGGTCGACATCGCCATCTCCTCCTGGTTCCTCTTCGTCGCAATGTTCGGCTCGTTGTTCCTCGCCGCGTCAAAGCGATCCAGCGAGATCGCGGCACTCGGCACCGACTCGGAGACCCGTTCAGTGCTCGAGCACTACAGCGCCAGCTTCCTCACCCAGGTGCAGACGATCGCCGTGTCCTTGACACTCGTCGGCTACACGCTCTGGACAACTGAGCACGGTAACGAAACCGGCGCCGGCGAGACCTGGCTGGCGCTTTCCATCGGCCCGTTCCTCCTGGGGCTGCTTCGCTATCTCCTGAGCGCGTCCAAGGGCCCGGTCGAGGCTCCCGAGTCCGCAATCTTCGAGGACCCGGTGCTCCTTGGTGCGGTCGGCCTCTGGGGAGTGCTCTTCCTACTCGGCGTGGGTTGATGGCTCGCCCATCCGAGCCGCTCGTGGCGGGATGGGGTCGGACCCCCCGCTCGCGACCCCGGGCCCGGCATCGGCTTGAACCGGGCCTCGACGCCGACTTCGCCCAGGTCGGCCGTCGCGGACTCACGGTACGCGGGCTCGGCCGCTCCTACGGTGACGCTGCGCAGAACGCCGGAGGAACCGTCCTGGACCTCCACTCACCGTCGGACGCGGCGTGGTACGACGAAACCAACGGAGTCGCACTCCTCGACGGCGGACTTTCCCTTGAATCGCTCCACGCCTGGACGCTCCCCCAGGGGTGGTTCGCTCCAGTCGTGCCCGGCACGTGCCATGTGACCATGGGTGGGGCGTTCGCTGCAGACGTACACGGCAAGAACCATCACCACGACGGATCATTCGCCGAACACGTGGACTGGATCGAACTCGAGTCGCCCGTCAGGGGCGTCGTCCGCCTGAACCCGGACGACGACCTGTTCTGGGCGACCGCCGGGGGGATGGGCCTGACCGGGATCATCCGCCGGTTGGCCCTTTCGCTCCGACGAGTCGAGACGGCCTACCTGCGCGTCACAACCAACAGGATGGCATCCCTCGACGAGGTCCTGGACGGCCTGGTGGCAGCCGACCAGCATGCGACGTACTCAGTCGCCTGGCTGGACCTGTTCGGCACCGGTCGAGGACTCGGACGCGGCATCCTCAACACGGCGGAGCACGCCGAACTCGCCGACCTGTCTCGGCGGCAGACTCGTGCGCCGCTCGACTATTCACCCGGGCTACGACTCGCCCTGCCCGATGTGGTCCCCTCGGGCCTCCTCATGCCCACCATGATGCGGGCCTTCAACACCCTGTGGTGGCGTCGAGCGCCGCGCGACGACCAATCCGTCGAGTCGGCCACCTCCTTCTTCCACCCCCTCGATGCGATCACCAACTGGAACCGCCTCTACGGTCGTCGAGGATTCCTCCAGCACCAGTTCGTCATCCCGTCTACCGAGGTCGGCCTGCTCCGACACATCATCGAACGCCTGGCGAACAGCGGAACGGCTGGCTTCCTGGCGGTCCTCAAGCGCTTCGGCCCTGCCAGTCGGGGCCACCTCTCGTTTCCGGGCGAGGGATGGACGCTTGCGGTCGACTTTCCGGCGAAGCCCGGATTGGCCGGTCTACTCGACGAGATCGACGACTTGATCGCCGGTGTGGGCGGAAGGATCTACCTCGCCAAGGACTCACGCTTGGACCCGAAACACGTCCCGACCATGTATCCACGCCTCGAGGCATGGCGCGAACTCCGAAGAGGTGTCGACCCCGAAGGGCTCCTGACCAGCGACCTCAACCGCCGCCTCGGGCTCACCGGCCCCAGGGGTCGATCTCCTAGAATCGCCCCGAGGCAGCCGTGACCGGTGAGCCGACCTACGCCATGAGACAGACCCCGAGGTGCGTTGGATGAGGAATGCGTTTGGGACCGATGGATGTGTGCTCGTCCTCGGGGCCACCAGTGACATCGCGGCGGCGACGGTCCGCGAACTCGCCGCCTCCGGTACCCGTGCGATGACGTTGACGGCCAGACAGACGGCAGACCTCGCTCCACTCGTCGACGAACTCTCCGAACAGGGGGTCGCCTGCCGAACGATCGAACTCGATGTGGCAGCCACAGCGACGGTGGGGCCGACGCTGGACGACCTCTTTGCGGATGCCGACTACGACCTGGTGCTGTGTGCGATCGGCGTGCTCGATGACGACGAGCGCCACCTGGAGGATTCGGATGCCGCCTACTCGACCATCACCGGAACATTTGCGGGTCCTGCGCTCGCCGTGCTCGCGGCCGCCCGGGGCCTCCGGTCCCAGGGGCATGGAACGCTCGCAACGATCACGAGCGTGGCAGCCATTCGACCGAGGGCCGGAGTCGCCCTCTACGGCGGTGCCAAGGCCGGACTGGACTTCCTCGCCCGAGGTCTGAGGCCGACGCTCCGGGAACATGGTGTCAGGGTGCTCGTCATCCGACCGGGCTTCGTCCACACCCGCATGACAGAGGGCCTGTCTCCTGCCCCACTGTCGACCGACCCAGAATCCGTCGCCCGCGACATCGTGCGCTCGCTACGTCGATCACGGACGGTCGTCTGGACGCCACGCCTCCTCCGTCCGATGTTCGCCGTGTTGCGTCTTCTGCCATCCCCGGTCTGGAACCGACTTGCCGCCCGCTGAGGAGGGCAGTCGCGACGACGTACCGGTCGCCTGTTTCGACTTCGACGGAACCATCACGAGGACCGACGGCCACGGCACAAACTTCCGCGGTCACCCTGCCTGGGGAACCTGGAAGGCCGTCACCAACTCGAGCAGCAGTCGCACGCCGAAGCCGGTGCCGCCCCTGGTCAACTCGGCGTCGTCGCTGTCGGTGAACGCCGGGCCGGCGATGTCGAGGTGGGCCCACGCAATGCCGTCGGCCACGAACTCGCCGAGGATGATTCCCGCCGTGAGTGCGCCGCCGTATGAACCGCCGATGTTCTTCATGTCGGCCACCGACGAGTCGACCATCCTGCGGTAGTCGCCGGGCAGCGGCAGGTGCCACACCCGCTCCCCCGAACGCTCGGACGCCGCCTCGACCTGGTCGAGGAAGCCGTCGTTTCGGCCCATCAGGCCGGCGATCTTCGGGCCGAGCGCAACCATGCAGGCCCCGGTCAGGGTGGCCAGGTCGACGATGGCGTCGGGCTTCGCCTCGCTGGCGAGCGACAGGGCGTCAGCGAGCACCAGGCGCCCTTCGGCATCGGTGTTGAGCACCTCGATGGTCTTGCCGTTCCGGATCGTCAGGACGTCGCCCGGGCGCGTCGCATCGCCACCGAGCATGTTGTCGGTCATCGGCAGGTAGCCGCGGACCCGACAGTCCGGAGCCAGTGTCGGCAGCGCCGAAAAGGCGCCGACCACGGCGGCCGCTCCACCCATGTCCATCTTCATGTCCATCATCCCCTGGCCGGACTTGATGGACAGCCCGCCGGCATCGAACGTGAGCCCCTTGCCGACGAGGGCGATCGTTCCCTTCGCCCGCCCCTTGGGGCGGTAGTCGAGTTCCACGAACCGGGGCGGCCGCTCCGATCCCCGGTTGACGCCCAGGAGCCCACCCAGGCGTGCCCGCTTGATGGCCGCCTCGTCGAGCACCTTCACGGTGATCCCCTTGTCGCGCGCCATGCGGCGGACCCGGTTGGCGAACTCGGGTGCGGTCAGCTTTCCGCCGGGCTCGTTCACGAGGTCCCGGGCCAGCGACACCCCCTCGACCACCGCCTCGCCGCGCCCTACTGCGGACCGTACGCCCGCAGCGGTGCTCCCCACCAGCGAGACCCGTTCGATCCCGCGCTCGGCCTTCTTGGACGTGTAGCCGAAGCGGTAGGCGGCCAGCCCGATCCCCTCCACCACTGCCTGGGTCGCCGCTGCCGCGTCGAGGCCCGAGGCGACGGCGAGGTCGCAGGCCAGGGACCGGTGCCTGCAGGTCGCACGGGACAGTGCGGCAGCGGAACGCCGGACGGTGTCCGTCGACACCTCGTCGGCGCTTCCGAGGCCGACCAGGGCGACCAGGCGCTCGCCGGACGGCAGGACCAGGACCTGTTCCGCCCTGGCCTCGAAGCCCAGGCGGCCGGGTGCCCCGGCGTCGACGCCGTCGGGAAGCCCCGACCCGTCCTCGAAGCCCTCGGTCGTGACGCCATGGGCCACCACGTGGGCGGTCGCCGGCGCACGTCGGGCGGTCGTGAAGGTGATCGGCATCGGTGGTCGTTCCTCTCGGGTCAGTCGGAGTCGATGGACCTGGTGATGACGGACTCGCCCTCCTGCCAGCGGGCCAGGGTCCAGAGCAGGTCGGAGAGGCGGTTGAGGTAGGGCACCACCTGCGAGCCGTCGACGACCGCCGACAGGGCGCTGCGCTCGGCCCGGCGGCTCACCGTGCGGGCCACGTCCAGGCGGGCGGCCACCTCGTTCCCACCGGGGGCGACGAACTCGGTGGGCGGATCGAAGCGTTCGCCGGCCTCGTCGATGAGGTGCTCGAGCCGCTCCACCATCTCCGCCCTTACCCGACCTCCGGTGGACTCGAGTTGGTCGAGCTTCTCGTGGTTGCAGGCCAGTTCGGACATCACCACCCAGAGGTCGCGTTCGAGGCCGAGCAGGATCCCGCCCAGTTCATCGTCGCCGGCGGCCCGTGCGAGGCCGATGGCGGCCTGCGCCTCGTCGACGTCGCCGTATGCCGTCGGCTGTACATCGTCCTTGCGGACCCGCCCGCCGTGGAGCAGGCCGGTGGTCCCGTCATCGCCGCCGCGCGTATAGACCTTCACGGCGCCGGAGCCTACTCCCGCCCCCCGTCAGGCCAGCGTGGCGCGGGCGACGAGGTCCATTCCGAAGGCTGTGAGGATGGCCAGGTAGAGCAGGCCGGTCGCCGCCATGACGGCCGAGTACTGGCGTTCGCGCAGCGCCGCACGGGTGGCACCGACGAGCAGGATCGTCGCCACGGTGCTGGCCACCCAGTACCAGCCCAGCATCCCTCCGTAGCCGTCGTCGATCGTGCCGGACAGCACCGACAACATCCCGGTCGGCCACAGGAGCACGAGCAGTTCGAACGGCCAGAGGATCGCCGTCCAGCGGACCAGTTCGATGATCGGTGCCCGGGCGAGGCCGGGCTGCACGAGGTACCAGTGGCCGAGCAGCATGGCGTCCGAGACGGCGCCGAGGAACAGGGCACCGACGAACGTTCGGGCGAGGGCCAGGAGCACCGGGTCGCCGGCGTCGATGCCCGCTGCGACGAGCGCTACGAGCCCGAGGACTGGCGCCAGCAGGTCGAGTCCGGGCGGGAACTCGGGGACGTTCCGGTCGAAGCGCTGGGCGTCCTTGTCGATCCCCGTCATCTCGGCCACACGAGTCGACCGGCGCTCCTCCTCTGTGCGTTGTCCGGCGACACCGGCCTTCCTGCGCTGCCACGAGACGACGAGGGCGACGCCCGCCGCCACCACGACGCCGATTCCGAACGCCTCCCGGACCGGCACCGGGTCGACTAACAGGCCGACGACCACGGCACCGACGGCCATCAGGCCGAAGGTGATGCGCATCGTCCAGCCGTAGCCGATGCCGACCTCCCGTCGCCGGGTCGTGACCCAGAGGAAGAAGAGCCCGCCGACCGCCCACTGCAGCAGCACGGTCGCGGCGTCGAGGGTGATCACCTGCGCAGGACCTCGGAAACCGGTTCAGCCGACCACGGCGAGGCCGTGGTCGATGTGGTTGAGGGGGTCGGGGCCTGCGTCGGTGGCCACGACGATGTCCTCGAGTCGGGCACCCCAGGTGCCGGGGACGTAGATGCCCGGCTCGATCGAGAAGGCGTGGCCGGCGACCAGCGGCAGGTCGTTGCCCACGACGATGTTCGGGTGCTCGTGGGCCTCGACCCCGATGCCGTGGCCCGTGCGGTGAACGAAGTACTCCCCGTAGCCGGCGCCGTCGATGACCCGTCGGGCGGCGGCGTCGACGTCCTCGCAGGGTGTGCCGACCGTGGCTGCGGCGACGCCGGCCGCCTGCGCCTCGTGGAGTACCTCGTACAACTCCGCGAAACCGGAGGGCGGCTCGCCCAGGTGCACGCAACGGGTGATGTCGGAGCAGTAGCCCACCCCGTCGGCGCCGTCCATGGTGCCGCCGATGTCGAACAGGACTCCCTCGCCGTCCCGGATGACCCGGTCGGCGGCCTCGTGGTGGGGGCTGGCAGCGTTCGGGCCGGAGGCCACGATCGTGAAGTTCACCTTCCGATGGCCCTCGTCGAGGATCCGCTGGGCGATCTCGGCGGCCACGGCGGCCTCGGTGCGCCCCGCCAGGGCGACGTTGCCGGCCTGCACGTCGGCGAGGATGCGGTCGACGGCGGTCGCCGCCCGACGCAGTGCGTCGACCTCGGTGGCGTCCTTGACCATGCGCAGCGGCGCCGTGATCTCAGATGCCCGGGAGAAAATGGTGCCCGGCATCGCCGAGGTGAGGTCGACGAGGAACCCGGCCCACGTCTGGTCCCCGATGGCTGCGGTCCCCGCTGCGCCGACGAGGCCGGAGGCCAGCGCGATCGGGTCCTCGCCGTCGCGCCAGGTGAGCATCTCGAACACATCCGGTCGATCCACGACCCGAGGAGCTTCGAGGAACGGGACCAGCAGGCGGGCATCACCCTCGCGGGGGACGATGAGCAGCGTCAGGCGCTCGAGCGGCATCGCCTCGTAGCCGCACAGCCAGGGGAGGTCGGCACCGACCGACACCAGCAGGACATCGACGCCCCGCTCGGCCATGGCGGCACGGGTCCGGTCGACTCGCTCGGCAAACACGGGGGGAGCCTAGGTGGCAGGCGTCAGGCGGGCGTCGCTGCGAATGCCACCGGGACGGCCGCTGCCTGGCGGGCGTGGTAGCTGGAACGCACGAGCGGGCCCGACTCGACGTGTGGAATGCCGAGGCGCTCCCCCACCTCACGCCATCGGTCGAACGTGGCCGGCTCGACCCAGCGCTCCACCGGCAGGTGGTTGGTGGTCGGCCGCAGGTACTGGCCGATGGTGACGATGTCACAACCGACGCCGGCCAGGTCGGCCAGCGCCCCGTCGACCTCTGCGTCCGTCTCGCCCAGGCCGACGATCAGCGACGACTTGGTGGTGAGGCCCGCCGCCTTCGCCCGTGCCAGTACCGAGAGGCTCCGGGCGTACGAGGCCGACGGCCGCACCGTGCGCTGGAGGCGGGCGACCGTCTCGAGGTTGTGGTTCAGCACGTCGGGCCGGGCGTCGAACACGACGCCGAGCGAGTCGGGGTCGCCCTTGCAGTCGGGGATGAGCACCTCGACGGCGGTACCGGGGTTGACGGCGCGGATGGCGTGGACGGTGGCGGCGAACCCCGCAGCGCCACCGTCGGACAGGTCGTCGCGGGCCACCGCCGTGACCACCGCGTGTGACAGCCCCATCTCAGCCACCGCATCGGCGACCCTCGCCGGCTCACCCGGGTCGGTGGCCTCCGGACGACGGGTGTCGACCAGGCAGAACCCGCAGGCCCGGGTGCACCGCTCGCCGTTGACCATGAAGGTGGCGGTGCCGTCGTTCCAGCACTCGAAGATGTTGGGGCATCCGGCCTCCTCGCACACCGTGACGAGAGACTTCCCGCGCATCAGGCCCTTCAGGCGCCGGTACTCCGGGCCGGTGTCGAGCCTCACCTTCATCCACTCGGGCTTGCGCTCGACCGGCGGCGGCTCGCCGGGCCCCTCGCCCCTGGTGAAGGCCGCCAGGTCGACGCTGTGATGGCGCCACGACACGTCGGCCCTGTCGACGGGACCCTTCGCCCAGACCCGAACGGCCCGCTCGGCCACCAGGTCGACGACCTCGCCCATCGACGCCCCGACACCCTCGGCGGCCAGCGACGTGACGCCATATCCGGTGATACCGCACGGGACCATCCGGTCGAAGAACGAGAGGTCGGGGTCGACGTTGAGGGCGAAGCCGTGCATGGTCCGCCCACGACTCAACCGGACGCCGATGGCGGCGACCTTGCGGGGATCGGGGCCGTCGGGGCGCACCCACACTCCGGGGTACGGGTCGAGGCGGCCGACGTCGCCGAGCCCCAGGTCGCGGCACACGTCGATGACGAGACCCTCGACCGTCCGGACGTAGTCGACGGTGTCGGCCATGCCACCCCCGCGCTTGCCCGCCAGGTGAAGCAGCGGATACCCGACCAGTTGACCCGGACCGTGGAAGGTGATGTCGCCGCCCCGGTCGGCACGTTCGAGGTCGGCACCGACCTCCTCGGGGGGCGCCAGCAGGTGCTCGGTGGTCGCCCGCACGCCGAGCGTGTAGACGGGATGGTGCTCGAGCAGCAGCAGGTGGTCGTCGGCGCTCTCGGCGAAGAGTCCCCGTTGGAGGGCGAGGGCGTCCCGGTAGCGGACCCGGCCCAGCCAGCGGACCCGGAACGGCCGACCCCCGGTCATCCGGGCCCGGTGCTCCAAACGTCCACCCAGTCGCTCGACTCGAGCACGTGGCGGACCTGCCGAAGGAACGATGCGGCGTAGGCCCCGTCGAATGCCCGGTGGTCCCACGCCAGCGCCAGCACCCCGACCGACCCGATGCCGACCGTCTCGTTGCCGTCGTCGTCGACCTCGACGACCGGCTTCCGGGTGACGCCGTCGGTGGACAGGATCGCCACCTGCGGCTGGTTGATGATCGGGAACTGGAACAGGGTGCCGTACTGCCCGGGGTTGGTCACCGTAAAGGTCCCACCGGCCAGGTCGTCCGGCGAGAGCTTCTTCGCCCGTGCCCGTTCGGCCATGTCGGCGATGGCACGCGAGACCTCGGGCACCGTCATCTGGCCGACACGCCGCACGACGGGTGCCACCAGCCCCTCGAAGTCGAGGTCGACGGCCACGGCCAGGTTGAGGTCGCTGTGCACGATGAGCTCACCGTCGCCGACGCTGGCGTTGATCCGGGGATGGTCGACGAGGGCCTCGGCAACCGCCCGCACTATGAACGGCAGGTAGGTGAGGCTGCGGCCTTCGGCGGCCTTCCATGCCGGGCCGTGGGCCCTTCGGGCCTCCTCGACCCGCCCGTAGTCGACCTCCATGGCCGTGAGGACGTGGGGCGACGTCGACTTCGAGGAGACCATGTGCTGGGCGGTCCGCCGGCGGATGGACGTGAACGCCTCGACATGGCCCGGATGGTCGCGCAGGTACTGCTCGACGTCGCGCCGGGTGATCCGTCCGCGGAGGCCACTGCCGGGGACCCTGGAAGGGTCCAGCCCGTGGTCGGCCAACAGCGCGCGGACGACGGGTGAGAGAAGCCTGGCCCCGCCTGCCGTGGGAGCCGGAGCCGTCGGCGTCGGGGGGGCAGCAGGAGGTGCCTCCGCTGCCCCGGCCGACGCCTCGGAACGTGGCGCCGGGGCCTCGACCACCGGAGCGGCGCCCTCCGACTCGTAGCGGGCGATCACCTCTCCGACCTGCACTGTCGCGCCCTCGCCCACGACGATCTCGGTCAGGACCCCGGCGAACCCGGCAGGAACCTCGGAGTCGACCTTGTCGGTGGAGACCTCGTAGAGGACGTCGTCGGCCTCGACCCGGTCGCCGGCCCGCCTGACCCAGCGGGTGATGGTGCCCTCGGTGACGGTCTCGCCGAGTTGGGGGAGCAGCAGGTCGGCCACGATCGTCACCCGTGCAGCGATCGACCGGTCAGCGAGAGCACGGTCTCGCCGAACAACTCGCTGAGCGTCGGATGGGGTTGGATGAACGCCGCCACCTCGTCGACCGTCGCCTCCCAGTTGACCGCCAGGTAGCCCTGGCCGAGCTGCTCGGTCACCCAGGGGCCCACCAGGTGGACGCCGAGGATCCGCCCGGCCCGCCCGTCGGGGCCCTTTTCCGCCACCACCTTCACGAGCCCGTCGGTCTCGCCGACGATCATGGCCCGGCCGTTGCCCATGAACCGGTGCGATGAGACGACCACGTCGTGCCCGGCCTCCCGGGCCGCCGCCTCGGTCAGCCCGGCGAAGGCCACCTCCGGGTGGCTGTAGATGCACCACGGCACCGTGGAGGGGTCGACCGGAACCGGGTTCTCACCCAGCAGGTCGCGGACTACGAACATGCCCTCGGCGAAGCCGACATGCGCCAGCTGTGGGGTGGCGACCACGTCGCCGACGGCGTACACGCCCGGCTCGGCGGTGCGCAGCCGGTCGTCGACGACCACGAAGCCCCGGTCGTCGACCTCGACCCGGGTGCCGACCAGGCCGGCGGCGTCGCCCCGGGGCCGACGCCCGACCGCCACGACGACGAGGTCCACCTCGACCGATCCATCGTCGCCGAACCGCACCGTCGTGGCTGATCCGTCGGGGTCGTGGCCGTGGACCAGGACGCCGACGTGCACGTCGATCTTTCGCTTCCTGAAGGCCCGACGCACCGCCTTGGCGGCGTCGGCGTCACAGCCGGGAAGGATCTCGGGCATCGCCTCGAGCAGGGTCACCGACGAGCCCAGGTCGCACAGCATCGAGGCGAACTCGCAGCCGATGGCACCCCCGCCGATGACCGCCACCCGGTCGGGCGCCTCGGTGATCGACAGAAGCTCGTCGCTGGTAACGACCAGCGTTCCGTCGATGTCGAACCCCGGGATGGTGCGCGGCGACGAGCCGGTGGCCAGCACGATGTGGGGCGCCTGTAGAACCGCCGGGTCCCCGCCGTCGACGGTGACCGTGTGGTCGACCCCCAGGTGGCCGGTCCCCGCATACACGGTGACGTTGCGACCGGCGAGCAGGCCCGTGAGGCCCTTGGACAGGCCGTCGACCACCTGCTGCTTGCGCTCCTGGCTCACTGCCAGATCGACGACCGGCTCGCCGACCGTGACCCCGAACTCGGCGGCTTGGCGCACGGTGCGCAGCACCGAGGCCGTTTCGAGGAGTTCCTTGGCCGGGATGCAGCCCACGTGGAGGCAGGTGCCGCCCAGCTTCGACTCCTCGACGAGGCCGGCGTCGAGGCCGGACGCCGAGGCGAACAGGGCAGCTGCGTAGCCGGCCGGCCCGCCACCGATGACGACGAGGTCGTGGGAGGTGGTCACGCTGCGACCAGGACCTGGACGGCGAAGGCGACGAGGATCACCATGCCACATACCAGGCTCATCGACACCAGCATCCGCGTGCTCATGGCTCCGACGGTAGCGGGCGTAGGGTCACGGCGTGCATGGATCGGTGACATGCCTACTCGTCGTGGTGTGCCTGGCTGCCGCCTGCGGGGGAACGGAGGTGGCGGCGCCTCCGACCACGACAGCGTCCCCGACCACCACCGCTCCCGACCAGGAGGTCCCGGAGGTCCTCGACTTCACGGCGACGCTGTCGGACGGCACGACCTTCGTGGGAGCCGACCTGGCCGGCAGGGACGTCCTCTTCTGGTTCTGGGCGCCCAGTTGACCGATCTGTCGCCGTGAGGCCCCGGTGGTCGCCGGGATAGCAGAGGACGGGAAGTTGACCGTGGTCGGCGTGTCCAGCGGCGTCGACGGCTTCGAGGCCATCGCCTCGACGCTGCAGCAACTCCACATCGACGGGTTCGTGCACATCGCCGACCTGGACGGGTCGGTCTGGGCCCGCTTCGGCGTGTTCGGCCAGCCGGCCAGCGTGGTCGTGACCGCCGACGGGTCGGTGACCGGCCACATGGGCGACCTCGACGCCGACGGGTTCGCCGACCTCGTCGAGAGGGCCCGGCTGGGCACCTGACCACCCGATACGTAGCCTCCCCACCCGTATGCGACGAACCGCTGCCGGCTGCCTGCTCACCATCCTCGTTGCCTCGTCGTGCGCCACGACGACGCCCGGAGGCACCTCCCTGAGTGGATCGTTGAACTCCACGGGAGACCCGTTGGCCACGGGCGAGTTCCCCGACGGCGCCGTCGACCTCACCGGGTCCGCACAGGTGACGGTCGAGGTCACCGACAACGCCTTCACGGGCCGGATCATCCTGGTGTCCCCCGGAACCGAGGTGGTGTGGGTGAACGAAGGGCGCAACGACCACAACGTGCGACCGTCCGCCGAGGGTCCGGGACCCGGCTGGTTCACGGAGGTCGACGTCGGGACCCTCACCGATGGCGGGTCGGGATCGGTCACCTTCGACGGCGTCGGGGACTTCCCGTACTTCTGCTCGTTCCACGGCACCGCCCGTCGCGGCCAACGCGGCCGGGTGATCGTCGTCCCCAACTGAGCAGGAACTGACCCTGCCGGACTACGGTTCACACCATGCACAAGCCATTGGCCATTCGCTTCCTCGTTCCCGCGCTCGTTCTCACCCTGGTAGCCGCCTCGTGCGGTGGCGGGAGTGACGAGCCTGCAGCCACCACGGCACCCGCCAAGCAGTCCGTCCCCGAGACAACGACGACCGCGGCACCGACCACGACCGCGGCACCGACGACCACCGCCGCACCGACGACCACGCTTCCACCGGTGTGCGCCGAGAACGAGACACGGACGGCCACCGCCCTCGCCGGGATGAACCCCATGGCGGACACGCCAGACGAACTCGCCGCCACGATGGGTGCCACCAGCGACTACGTCACCTGGCTGGCTGGCGAACTCCCTGCCGAACTCCAACCGAACGCCACCTTCCTCATTGAATTTTCCACCCTGGTCGTCACGGTATTCACCGGCCATGACGACTTCTGGGACGCCATGCCCGAGATAATGGCAAACGAGGAAGACTTCGAGGCCCTCAACATCTACGGCTTCAACGACGAATATGGAGACTTCGACCCCAGCCTCGCAGCGGAACCCATCGTCGCCTTCCTCAGTGGGGAATGTGGAGGGGACCCGGTCGAAGTCTTCGACACCGCTGGTCAGGCCTTGGAGATCCTCGATGAGGTATTCGAAGATGACGGCGACGACGACCCATTCGGAGATGGTGGCGACGACTTCCCACAGGCCGAATACGAGGGCGACCTGCCCGACGCCCCGGAAGGGTTCTGCGCCAGCCTCCGGGAAGAGGCCACGTACGCATTCGTCGACCTGATGCCGATGTTCGGTGGCCTGGAAGGCGATGAAGAGCCCTCCATCGATGTGCTGGTCGGCCTCTTCACCGGCATGGATCCCATCTACGGGTGGCTGGTGGAGAACGTGCCGGCTGAGATGACCGCCGACGCCGAGACGGTTCGCTCCCAGATCGCCGACATGGCCGAGATGCTTTCCGCGATCGATCCGGAGACCGCCACGGAAGAAGAGATCATGGGAGCGATCTTCATGGCCCTTCTGGGCGGCATGGCCGAAGGCGGGGAAGACATCGAACTCCCTGGTCTCCGCCTCGACACGTTCCTCAGTCGCGGTTGCGACGTGCCCATGGGCGATGGACCGCTCGGCATCCTCGAAGTCATGGGAGGCGACGACACCGGCGAACCGCCCCCGACGACCGAGCCTCCGCCGCCGACCACCACCGTTGATCCGCTGGCCGATGCCCTGCGGGTGCCCGACGACTACGCCACCATCCAGGAGGCCGTCGACGCCGCCGCACCCGGCGACCTGGTCCTGATCGGCCCGGGCACCTACCACGAGGCCGTCATCGTCGAGACCGACGACATCGTCATCCGCGGCACCGACCGCAACGCCGTGGTCATCGACGGTGAGCACGAGCGCGAGAACGGGTTCATCGTCTTCTCGAACGGCGTCGCGATCGAGAACCTCACCAGCCACTCGCACACCTCGAACGGCGTGTTCTTCACCGGCGACTACGGCACCGACTTCATCCTCGACGGCTACCGGGCCTCGTACGTGACCGCCTACAACAACGGCCTCTACGGCATCTACGCCTTCAACGCCACCAACGGCCTCATCGAGAACAGCTACGGCAGCGGCCACCCCGACTCCGCGTTCTACATCGGACAGTGCAACCCCTGCAACGCCGTGGTCCGCAACGTCATCGCCGAGAACAACGCCCTCGGCTACTCGGGCACCAACGCCAGCGGCAACCTGGTCATCCATGACTCGGAGTGGACCGGCAACCGGATCGGCATGGTGCCCAACACCCTCGACTCAGAGGAACTCGCACCCCAGGGCGACATCGTGATCGTCGGTAACTACGTCCACGACAACGGCAACGAGGACACGCCGCGCAAGAGCGCCGACTGGGACATCGGCTTCGGGGGCGGAATCGTGATCGCCGGCGGCAACGACAACCTGATCACCCGCAACCTGGTCACCGACAACAGTTTCGCCGGCATCGCCCTGGCGGTGTACCCCGACGAGAACCTCTGGCTGGTCGAACGCAACACCGTCAAGGACAACGTGGTCGGCGGCAGCGTGCACGACCTGTTCCTGATGGTCTGGGACCCGCCGGGCGGACCGCTCGGCAACTGCTTCGAGGGCAATACCTTCGAGACCTCGATCCCCGCCGACATAGAGACGGTCGCCCCCTGCGAGGGCGAGGCCGTCGCATTCGAGGACAACGGCGTCCCCAACTTCGGTGAGTTCGCAGTGGCCGACCACACGACCATGGCCGCCCCCGCCGACCAGCCGACCATGCCTGATGCGCTCTCGGCCCCACCGGATGCACCAGTGGCTCCACCTGCCGTGGACCTCGACGCCATCGAGGTTCCCACGCCGGTCGCATAGCCCTCCGGTGCCCCGCCTGCGAGCCCTCCTGGGCATCGCCGGCCTGATCAGCCTCGTCGGGCTGGCCTGGCTGTTCGTCGACCGGGGGCCGGTGCCCGGGGCGCCCGTACTCGCCACCGCAGCCCCGGAACTGCTGTTGCGTTCGGGCGGCGGCACCACCACCGTCCACGCCGGCGAGCGGGCATTCAGCCTCTCGGCACGCAGTATGGGCCTCCCGGACCGCATCCGATTCGCCGACGGCGACGTCCCGTTCGAGCACCCCTTCAGCCCGGAGGACGGCCTCGGCGCCGCCCACAACGCCGACGGCTGCCTCAGTTGCCACATCAACAACGGCCGTTCACCCGCACCGGACGGGTTCGTGGCCGACGCCGGCCCCGTCCTGGTCCTCGGCCTCGCCGACGGCTCACCCAGCCCCGAGTTCGGCAAACAACTCCAGGACCGCGGCACGGGCGCCGACGGGATCCTGACCGTCGACTGGCTGGAGGAACCGGGCACCTATCCCGATGGGACGGCCTATTCGCTACGACGACCCGTCGTGTCCGTCGACGGCGCCGACGTCACCGGCCTGGCAACCTCGTTGCGTGCCGCCCCGCCGGTGTTCGGCGGCGGACTGCTCGAGGCGATCTCCGTCGACGACCTGCGGGCCATGGCCGACCCGGACGATTCCGACGGGGACGGCGTCAGCGGCCGACTCCAGGAAGCCGTGGGCGACGACGGGACGCCCGCCGCAGGACGGTTCGGCTGGAAGGCCCAACACGCCTCGATCCTCGCCACCACCCGACACGCCTTCGACGTCGACCTGCACCTCGACCACGACCTGGCCGCCGAACGGTTCGGCGACGACTTCCTCGCCGACACCGCCTTCTACACCCGCACCGTCGCCGTGCCCGCCCTACGCGACCGCGACGACCCCGATGTACGCGCCGGTGCCGCCTGGTTCGTCCAGGTCGGCTGCGCCGGATGCCACCGCACCGAGCCCTACGTGACGACCGTGGTCGACGTACAGGCCCTGTCCGACGAACTGATCGCCCCGTTCACCGACCTGCTCCTCCACGACCTCGGCCCCGGCCTCGCCGACGACCTCCCCCAGGGCGTCGCCACCGGCAGCGAATGGCGCACCGCCCCCCTCTGGGGCATCGGCCTCACCGGGGTTGTCGGCCACGAGCACTACCTCCACGACGGAAGGGCTCGGAGCCTCGAGGAAGCGATCCTCTGGCACGGAGGGGAGGCCGAATCGGCGCGGGATGCGTTCATGGCGTTGCCTGCAGCCGACCGATCGCTCGTTCTGCGGTTTCTTTCCGCTCTCTGACCCTCATCCCGTTGGAGGGCCACAACAGGTTGGAGAAGCGTCGACTCCGTCCCGTAGCCTGAGGGCCCGCCCGACCCGAATAGAAACGCGCATGCCCGGACAGACACTCAGCCAGAAGGTGTGGGACCGACACGTCGTGCATGCTGCCGACGGCGAACCCGACCTCCTGTTCATCGACCTGCACCTGATCCACGAGGTCACCTCTCCGCAGGCCTTCGACGGCCTCCGCATGGCCGGTCGTCCACTGCGGCGCCCTGACCTCACCGTCGCCACCGAGGACCACAACGTCCCGACCGCCGACGTCGACCAGCCCATCGCCGACCCGGTCAGCCGCAGGCAGATCGAGGCACTGCGCACCAACTGCGACGAGTTCGGTGTGCGCCTCTATGCGATGGGCGACCCCGGCCAGGGCATCGTGCACGTGATCGGTCCTGAGATGGGCCTCACGCTGCCCGGCATGACCGTGGTGTGCGGCGACAGCCACACCAGCACGCACGGGGCGTTCGGCGCCCTGGCATTCGGCATCGGTACCAGCGAGGTGGAGCACGTGATGGCGACCCAGACGCTCCCCCAGCAGCGCCCCGGCACGCTCGCCGTCACCGTCGACGGCACGCTTCCCGAGGGATCGACCGCCAAGGACGTGATCCTGGCGATCATCGGACGACTCGGCACCGGTGGGGGCATCGGTTCGATCATCGAGTACCGGGGCGAGGTGATCCGGGGCCTCTCGATGGAGGGCCGCATGACCGTGTGCAACATGTCGATCGAGGCGGGCGCCAAGGCCGGCCTGATCGGCCCGGACGACACCACCTTCGCCTACCTCGAAGGTCGAGCCCACGCCCCCGACAATGCCGACTGGGATGCCGCCGTCGCCGACTGGCGCACGCTGGCAACCGACGACGACGCCGAGTTCGACACCGAGATCATCCTCGACGGTGCCGACATCGTGCCCCACGTGAGCTGGGGCACGAACCCCGGCCAGGTCATCCGCCTCGACGGATCCATCCCCGACCCGGACGCATTCGACGACCCGGCCGCCAGCGAGTCGGCCGCACGGGCGCTCGAGTACATGGGCCTCACCGCCGGCACGCCCGTCCGGGACATTCCCGTCGACACCGTGTTCATAGGTTCGTGCACCAACAGCCGCATCGAGGACCTGCGGGCCGTGGCACGGATCGCAGAGGGCCGCCGCGTCAGGGACGGCGTCCGCACCCTGGTCGTGCCCGGTTCCAGCGCCGTGAAGGCGCAGGCCGAGGCCGAGGGCATCCCCGAGGTCCTGGTCGCCGCAGGCTTCGACTGGCGCGAGCCGGGCTGCTCGATGTGCCTGGCCATGAACCCCGACAAGCTGACCGACGGCGAACGCTGCGCCAGCACCAGCAACCGCAACTTCGAGGGCCGCCAGGGCCGGGGCGGGCGAACCCACCTGGTCTCGCCGACCGTCGCCGCCGCCACCGCCATCGCCGGCACCTTCGCCACGCCGGCCGACCTGAACTAGCCGGGAGGGATCCTCATGGAAGCCGTCGAGATCGTGTCGGGAACCGCTCTTCCCCTGCGCCGTTCGGACGTCGACACCGACCAGATCATCCCCAGCGACTGGCTCAAGCGCATCGAGCGCACCGGCTTCGACAAGGGCCTGTTCTCAGAGTGGTGCGACGACCGCGACTTCGTCCTCAACGACGAGCGATTCGAGGGGGCGTGCGTGCTGGTCGCCGGCCCCAACTTCGGGACGGGCTCGTCACGTGAGCACGCCGTGTGGGCGATCCAGCAGTACGGGTTCCAGGCGGTCGTGTCGCCCCGCTTCGCCGACATCTTCCGCAACAACTGCACCAAGAACGGCCTCGTCCCGGTACAGGTGCCGGCCGAGGTCGGCGGGGCACTGCTCGACGCCGTCGAGGCCGACCCCGGCCTCATGATCGTGGTCGACGTGGCGAACCTCACCCTCGAGGCACCCGACGCCGGCATCGCATGCTCGTTCCCGCTGGATGCCTCGACCCGTGAGCGCTTCCTCCAGGGACTCGACGACATCGGGATCACGACTCGCCACGCCGACCACATCGAGGCCTTCGAGGCCTCGCGTCCGTCCTGGCTACCCACCATCGGCTGAAAAATGTCCCGACGCCGGGAACCTGCGACCCGGCCGGGAACGTCTGACACACTGGAACGACCCCGAGAACCGGAGCCAACCATGCGTCGCCTGACCACCATCCTGCTGACCTTCGCCTTCGCTGCCGCTGCCTGCGGCAGCGGCGCGACCGACCCCGGTACCTCCGGGGCGACGACCCTGCCCGACAAGAACTCGGTCCCGACCACCACCGCGAGCGGGCCGGCCACCACGGTCGGGCCCACGACGACCTTGCCGGGCACGACCACCGTCGGCCCCACGACGACCTTGCCGGGCACGACCACCGTCGGTCCCACGACCACGCTGCCGATCGTGGAGTTGGGTGACCTCATGTTCGTGAGCGCCCTCGTGCCGTTCACGGCCTGCGACGACCTGCTCACCTACCTGTGGGCCGAAGCCTCGGCACGGGTAGGCCCCTACGGACTCGAGGGGGGCGGCTGGTACGGCGGCCCTGGCATCTTCTTAGAGGACACGATGAGGATGGCGCTCGACGACGTCGCCATGGCCATGCCCGAATCGGTGCCGATGGGAGGAGAGTCTGACGCTCCGACCGCGTCAAACGCGGTTACGGCACAGGGGGATGGCGGCTCCAAGAGCATGGAGGCCGGCGTCGACTTCTCCGGCACCAACGTCCAGGAACTCGGGATCGACGAACCCGACCTCATCAAGACCGACGGCAACCGGATCCTCATCGTCGAGGACGAGTGGCTGCACCACGTCGACGTCTCGGGCGGGACCGCCGTCCTCACCGACTCGATCGAACTGGCCGACCACTGGGGCTCCGAGATGCTGCTCGACGGTGACCGTCTCCTCGTGCTGGCCCAGACGGAGGGCTGGGGGGGAGAGGGAGGCGGTTCCGATTCCATAGACGCCGCCGTCAGCCGCCTCGTGGCCCCCGGCAACTACAAGTCGCTCACCACCCTGGTCGAGGTCGACCTCTCGGACCCCGCCAACCTGGGGATCGCCAACACCCTCACGGTCGAGGGCCGCTACGTGAGCGCACGAGTCGTCAACGGCGCCGCCCGGGTCGTGCTCACCAGCGGCCCCGAGCAACTGCCGTTCGTGTACCCGCAGAACTCTGCCGGTGAGGAACGCGCCACCGAATTCAACCGGCAGGTCATCGCCGAGTCCGTGGTCGCCGACTGGCTGCCGTCGTACGTCCACGAAACCGCGGACGGCACCCTCACCGACGGCCTGCTCGTCGACTGCGACGGGGTGTCGCACCCCACCGAGTTCGCCGGCTTCTCGACGCTGTCGGTGGTCACCGTCGACCTGTCCGCCCCCATGGTCGCCCCTGACACGACCTCGGTACTGGCCGACGGCCAGACCATCTACGCGGGCGGCGAGCACCTCTACGTGGCCACCACGAGCTACGTCGACCCGGTGGACGACGAGTCCACCTGGGAGGAGATGGACAGGAACTTCGCCACCTCGATCCACCAGTTCCGGGTGAGTGACCCTGCTGCCACGGTGTACGTGGGCTCGGGGTCCGTGCCGGGACACGTCCTGAACCAGTTCTCGATGTCCGAGCACGCCGGCCACCTGCGGGTCGCCACCACCCTGGGTGGTCCATGGGGGTTCCGGGACGAGAGCGAGTCCGTCGTGACCGTCCTGGCGGCTGACACCGGCGAAGACCTCGTCCAGGTCGGCCAGGTGGGCGACATGGGGAAGGGCGAGCGCATCTATGCCGTGCGCTTCGTCGGCGACGTCGGCTACGTCGTGACCTTCCGCCAGACCGACCCCTTCTACACGATCGACCTCTCCGACCCGGCGAACCCGGTCGTGCGCGGCGAACTCAAGATCACCGGCTACAGCGGCTACCTCCACCCGATCGACGAGAACCTGGTACTCGGCATCGGCCAGGAGGCCACCGAGACCGGCCGCACCATGGGCACCAAGGTCACCCTGTTCGACGTCTCCGACCTCGACAACCCGACGGCCCTCGACACCTGGGCACCCGGCGGTGGTGGCAGCAGCAGCGCCGAGTGGGACCACCGGGCGTTCCTGTGGTGGGCGCCCCTGGACCTGGCCGTTCTCCCCTTCCAGGACTGGAACTCCGGTGAGGCGGCCGCCGTGGCCCTGCGGATAGCCGACGGCACGATCACCGAGGTCGGCCGCATCGACCACCTGCCCGCATCCGACGAAGAGGAGCCGGTCGTCGAAGCGCCCTGCCCGACGATCGACCCGGACGAACTCGGACTGGACGAGATCCAGATCGGCCTGCCACTCGACCGGGCGGTGTACATGCTCTGCGACGACGACACCTGGCCCGAGATGAAGGGATTCTGGTGCCAGACGTTCGGGCAGGAGGCCTGGTTCGACATCGCCGAGGGGCTGGGAGCCGGTCCGGACGTTGTCCAGACCTTCGTGGAGCTCGTGCCTGAAGGCCAGCAACTGACCGTCTGCCTGCCTGAGGAGTACGACTACAACTGGACTCCGCCGATCCAGCGCACCCTCGTCATCGGTGAGGACCTGTGGTCCTACAGCTACGGCCGCCTCCAGGCCAACGCCCTCGACGGCCTGGACCGCACCGACGTCGTCAACCTCTAGACGGCGGGTGGCCATCGCGGGTTCGGCGCCGCACAGTTGACAGACTCGTCATCGTGTGGCGTGCGTTCCCCTTCCTGTTACTGACCAGCGTCGCCCTCGCCGCCTGTGGCGGAGGCGGCGACGGGTCGGCAACCCGCAATGCCACCCTCCCCGCGACGACGACATCGACCACCACGCTCGCAGCAACCACCACCACGACAACCACCACGACCACCACCACGACAACCACCACGACGCTCGCAGCGACCACCACCACGACAACCACCACGACGCTCGCAGCGACCACCACCACCTCAGCGGCCGTCGAGGAGGCCGCGGAAGTCGACGGCACGGGCCTCGACGACTATGGATCAGGGCGGGCCATGGGGATCGCCTACGGCGGCGACGCCGCCTACGGATACGACGCCGCCTACGGATACGACGCCGCCTACGGCGGGGACTGCGCCTACGGATACGAACGCGTGGGCGACTACGACTGCCTGTTCGGCCGCTACTACATCTCCGCCGAGTCCGGCAGCGTCGTGCTGGCCATGAGCGTGTTCTTCACCCTCACGCTGCTGGGCGGCATGGGGACGATGGCCTGGCAGGCACTGCGCCGCGAGGAGGCCTGACCCGACCAACCCCCCGGCTCAGCCGATGTGGCCGGGACGGTCCACCGCGTTGGGGTCCTCGCCGGTGGCCCGCACCCGGGCGATCTTGTTGAGTGCGGCCACGAACGCCCGGGCCGACGCCTCGACCACGTCGGTCGACAGCCCCCGTCCCGAGACCTTGACGCCGTCGCTGCTCTCGAACGACAGCGCCACGTCTGCGAGTGCATCGACACCTCCGGTCACCGACAGCACCGTGTAGTCGGTGAGCCGGCCGTCGACACCGGTGGCCTGCTTGATGGCGGTGCACGAGGCATCGACCATCCCGTCGCCGATGGCGGTCACCTCGACCCGCTGGCCGGCCACCTCCAACACCAGGTCGGCCGTCGGGGTGTTCACGGTGCCGCCACGTACTTCCAGGCTGACGAGTTCGTACTCGTGGTCGACGGTGCCGCCGAGTTCCTCGGCCACCAGGGCCTCGAGGTCCGCATCGGTGAACTGCACCTTTCGGTCGGCCAACTCCTTGAAGCGTGCGAAGGTGGCGTTGAGGACATCGCCATGGACGTCGATGCCCATCTTGGCCAGCGTGTCCTTGAGGGCCGCCCGGCCGGAGTGCTTGCCGAGCACGATCTGGCTCTCTCCGGCTCCGACGGCCTGCGGGTCCATGATCTCGTAGGTGGTGCGTTCCCGGAGCACACCGTGCTGGTGGATGCCCGCCTCGTGGGCGAAGGCATTGCGCCCGACCACGGCCTTGTTGAACTGCACCGGATAGCCGGTGAGTCGGCTCACCATGCGACTGGAGCGGGCCAACTCGCCGATCTCGATGTCCACCTCGACCCCGGGGAACTGTTCCTCACGGGTGCGGATGGCCATGACGATCTCCTCCATGGCGGCGTTGCCCGCCCGCTCACCGATGCCGTTCACCGTGCACTCCACCTGGCGGGCGCCTGCAGAGACGGCGGCCAGCGAGTTGGCGACGGCGAGGCCGAGGTCGTTGTGGCAGTGGGTGCTGATGACGTAGTCACCCGACACCCGCTGGCGGATCGCCCGGATGCGCTCGGCCCACTCGACCGGCACGGCGAAGCCGACAGTGTCGGGGATGTTGAGCGTGCCGGCACCGTTGTCGACGGCAGCCTGGAGCACGTCGCACATGAAGTCGAAGTCGGAGCGGGAGGCATCCTCCGGCGAGAACTCGACGTCTTCGGTGTACTCGCGTGCCCGGGACACGGCCGAGACCGCCTCGGCAAGGACCTGCTCGGGACTCATGCGCAACTTGTGCTCCATGTGGGTGGGGCTGGTGGCGATGAAGATGTGGATGCGCCGCTTCTCGGCGGGCTCGATGGCCTCCCAACAGCGGTCGACGTCCTTGTGGGCCGTACGGGAGAGGCCGCAGATGACCGGGCCCCGCACCGACGAGGCGATTGCATGCACGGCGTCGAAGTCGCCCTGGCTGGCGATCGGGAAGCCGGCCTCGATGTAGTCGACGCCCAGGCGCGCCAACTGGTCCGCTATCTCGAGCTTCTCACCGACGTCCAGGGAGATGCCCGGGGACTGCTCGCCGTCGCGGAGGGTGGTGTCGAAGATGACCACCCGTTCCTTCGCTGTCGTTGCGCTCATGGCGTGTTCCTGTCTGGTTGCTCTTGTTGGCTGAAGCGATCGGGCGAACTGCCCCTGAAAACCTAAGAACCTCCCGGCCCGGAGGCGGGAGGTTCGGACGAACGCGTATGTGCGCTCGCCCTAGGTCAGAAGCAGGAGGTCGAAGTTCTGTCGCATCGCCGGACAGTGTAGACCCCGTGACCGACCCGGATGCAACCCCCGGGGACAACCCGGTTACGGGTGGATCTCGAGGGGCGGAAGGTCGTCGGCGGGGGTGAAGTCGAACTGCCGGGCGAAAAAGGCCAGTTCGGCCTCGAGCGCCCGGACCACGTTGGCGGCCCTGCGGAACCCGTGCCCCTCGTCGGGGAACTCCACGAGTGCGTGCGGGACGCCGGCAGCGGCCAGGGCGTCCGCCATGAGGTGCGCCTGGTTCGGCGGCACGATCGGATCCTCGGATCCCTGCAGCAGCAGCAGCGGAGTGGCCAACCGGTCGACGTGGTGGATCGGCGAGCGCTCGTGATAGACGGCCTCGTCCTCGGGCCAGCGGCCGACGAGGCGATCGAGGTAGCGGGCCTCGAACTTGTGGGTGTCGGCGGCCAGCGCAGCCAGGTCGGCCACGCCGTAGCGGCTGGCGCCGGCGCTGAACACGTCGTGGAAGGTGAGCGCGGCCAGCACGGTGAACCCTCCGGCGCTGCCGCCCCGGATTGCGAGCCGCCCGCCGTCCACATCGCCCCGGTCGGCCAGGAAGCGGGCCACCGCCACGCAGTCGTCCACGTCGAGCACCCCCCAGTCGCCGCGCAGACGGTGCCGGTAGGGGCGTCCGTAGCCGGTGGAGCCCCGGTAGTCGACATCGGCCACGGCGAACCCCCGGCTGGTCCAGTAGGCGATGCCGAGTTGCAGTTGCGTGCGCACACAGCCGGTCGGGCCGCCGTGGACGAGGACGACCAGAGGCGGCCGCTCCCCCTCTGGCACGGCGTGGTCAGGGTTGGCGGGCGGGTAGACGAGGGCGTGTGCGTGCTCGTCTCCGGAGGTCGGGAAGCGGAGCGGCTCGGGGACCGGCAGCAGGGCCGAATCGAAGCCGAGGTGACGGGCCGGTCGCAGGACCTCGGTGCCGGCGGGCGTCACCGCCACGACCTGGGACTCGGTGGTCCACGAGGCGGCGACCACCACCACGCCATCTCCCCTTGCGGCCACCGACCCGACCGAGGTGGCATCGAGGTCCACCTCGTCGAAGGAGCCATCGGCCCGCAGCACGGCGAGGTGGTCCACACCACCCTCCCGGCGAGCGAACCACACGTCGTCGCCCACGAAGGCGTACCGGGAGAGCCCGAACACCCACTGGGGCGTGGCGACCTCGAACTCGCCGAACGTCAACCGGACGAGGTCTTCATCGTCGAGGCGGTACAGGTGCCACCAGCCGTCCCGGTCAGAGACCACGTACAGCACCCCGTCGGACCGCCACTCGGGCTGGAAGAACGACTCCCCCGACGCCGCCACGCAGCGCTCGCCGGCGACCGCACCGTCACGAAGGTCGGCGACCCACAGTCCGCTGTCGTCCCACGGCAGGTTCGGATGGTTCCACTCGATCCACGCCAGGCGGCCGCCGTCGGGCGAGATCCGGGGCGACGACACGAAGTCGGGCCCCGACACGAGCACCTCGACCCGTTGCGAGCCGTCGAGCGCAACGGCGACGACCTCGTTGGCGGGCTCGCCGTCCAGGTGGTGGTCCTCGCGTACGCACACGTACCAGCGGCCGTCCGGCGTGGGGCGCCCGTCGGCGAAGCGGAAGCCCCGGGAAGCCGACGGCTCCGGCGTCAGGGCCAGTGGGGAACCGTCCGGACCCTGGAGCCAGAGCCGCTGGTCGTCGAAATCGCTGTAGACGAGGCCGCCGTCGAACGCCCACCAGGCGCCACCGCCGTACTCGTGGACCAGGGTCCGAACGTTGGCATCCGGTCCGACGACGTCGATGCCGTCGCACACGACCACGATCCGCCCGCCCTCGTTGGGTCTGGATTCGGCCCACCAGACGCTGTCGCCTTCGACGACGACCTCGCCCAACCCGGCAGCACCAGCCACCAGGGACTCGGCAGTGATCGGTGACGCCCACGAACCACAGGGCGCCGTTTCCGCCATGGGATCAGCCGTTCAACAGGTCGGTGATACGCGAGATGCCCTCGCCGAGGTCATCGTCGCCGAGGGCGAACGACAGGCGCGCATAGCCGGGTGCGCCGAACGCCTCACCGGGGACGATCGCCACCTTCGCCTCGTCGAGGATCAGGGCCGCCAGGTCGACCGTGGTCTCCGGGGTGACCCCGGCGATCGTGTGGCCGAGGAACGCCGACAGGTCCGGGAAGGCGTAGAAGGCCCCCTGCGGGGTCATCAACTCGACGCCATCGATCGCCCGCAGCATCTCGACCATGTTCCGACGGCGGCGGTCGAACGACCCGCGCATCATCGCCACGTCCTCGAGGCCACCGGACACCGCTGCAAACGCTGCCATCTGCGACACGTTCGAGACGTTGCTGGTGGCGTGGGACTGCAGGTTGGTGGCCGCCCTGATGGCATGGGCAGGGCCGAGCAACCACCCCACGCGCCAACCGGTCATGGCGTAGGTCTTGGCCACGCCGTTGACGACCAGGCAGGTGTCGGCGATCTCGGGAACCAGTGCCCTGATCGAATGGTGTTCGTGGCCGTCGTAGACGAGGTGTTCGTAGATCTCGTCGGCGATCACCCAGATGCCGTGCTCGACGGCCCAACGGCCGATGGCGGCGATCTCGTCCGCCGGGTAGACGGCACCGGTCGGGTTCGACGGCGAAACGAACATGAGGGCCTTCGTGCGCTCGGTGCGGGCGGCCTCGAGCTGTTCGACGGTGACCCGGAAGCCCGATGCGGTGTCGGTGGGAAGCACGACGGGGACGCCGCCGGCGAGGGTGATCGACTCCGGATAGGTGGTCCAGTAGGGCGCCGGCAACAGGACCTCGTCGTCGGGGTCGACGACGGTGGCGAAGGCGCTGTAGACGGCGTGCTTGCCGCCGTTGGTGACCAGGATCTCGGACACGTCGGGGCGCCAGGCGGAGTCCCGTTCGGTCTTGTCGGCCAGGGCCTCCTTGAACACCGCCAGGCCACCGGCCGGCGTGTACCTGTGGTTGGCGACGTCGCGACAGGCTGCAACAGCCGCCTCGACGATGTGGTCGGGAGTGGCGAAGTCGGGTTCGCCGGCGCCGAACCCGATGACCGATTCGCCGGCCGCCTTGAGGGCCTTGGCGCGGGCGTCGACGGCCATGGTGGCCGATGCGGTGATGGCGCTGATCCGTCGTGAAAGTGGTGAGGGGCTCATGGGCCTCCGTTCGGGGAAGTCGCTGCGCCAGCCTGCCACCTGCGGAGGGTGCTTCCGACATCCATTCCGGAGTCGTACACCAGCCGCCGGCTCACGGCGCGATCGCCACCCGTGCTGTCGGCTCGGGGGCGGCCTGGCGGCGGGAGAGACCACGCTTCAGGCCCGACAGGAGGGCGTTTCGCAGGTCACGGGGGTCGATCAACTCATCGAAGCCGAGGCCCGAGGCGCTGCGGTAGGCGGCCTCCATCTCGGCCTGCCGGAGGGCAGCGGCCTCGTCCTCGTCTGCGCCGACGGCCCGGCCGGCGCCCTCCGCCCCCATGGCACCCAGGATCGCCCCCGGGAATGCGAACGAACCGCTCTGGCCCGAGAACGACACCATCGACATCACCATCGACCCGAAGCCGAACGCCTTTCGCAGCGTGACGTGCAACTTCACGGTGCGGGTCTGGGCCTGGGCGGCGAACATGCGCCCACCGGCACGAAGCACCCCCGCCCGCTCCGACCTCGTCCCGGCCAACATCCCGGGATTGTCGGACAGGAACAACAGCGGCAGGTGGAACGAGTCGGCCACCTGGATGAAGTGGGCGGCCTTGTCGGCAGCGTCGACGTCGATGGCTCCGGCCATGGCCTGCGGCTGGTTGGCCACCACCGCCACCGGTTCCCCGCCGAGGTGCCCGAGCACGCACAGCACGGACCGGCCGAAGTGGGACTGGACCTCGAAGCACCGGCCCCCGTCGAGGACGGCGCCGAGGACCCTGCCCATGTCGTAGGCCCTCCTGTTGTCCTTGGGCACGAGGTCGAGGACCTCGGGAACGGACCGGGGGTCCACATCGTCACCCTCGGAACGGGGCGGATGGCTCCAGGCGCTGGACGGGAAGAACCCGAGGTAGGTGCGGATGTCGTCGAGCAGGGCACCGTCGTCGGCCGCCACGTTGTGGACCAGGCCGCTCGCCAATGCCACGGCCGGACCGCCCAGTTCCTCCTTGGTGGCGTCCTCCCCCAGCGACGCCTGCACGACCGGCGGGCCCGCCGTGAAGACACAAGCGTCGACGGTCATGAGGGCGAAGTCCGACAACGGCACGACCAGCGCCCCGTGTCCGGCCGACGGGCCCATCACACCGGTCACGACCGGCACCCGGCCCGAGAGCCGGGCCTGCTGGATGAGGTCCGTCGGGGCCCTGCCCGGTCGGGGATCGCCCGGCATGGGCGGGCGGTGGCCGGCACCCTCGAGCAGCATCACCAACGGAACCCGGTCGAGTTCGGCCAACTCGGCGATCCGAAAGCGCTTGGCCGTGGTACCGGGGCCGATCGAACCACCCATGACCGTGAAGTCCTCGGCACCGACCATCACCGGTCGGCCGTCGACCGTGCCCGAGCCGGCGACCACCCCGTCGGCCGGCACCTCGCCGACCAGCGTGCCGATCTCGACAAACGATCCGGGATCAAGCAGGTGGTCGATGCGGCCACGGGCGTCGAGGCGCCCAGTGGCCCTGCGGCTCTCCACCTTCCCGGCGCCGCCCATGCCGCGGGCGGCCCCCTTTCGTCGGACCAGGTCGTCGAGCAGGGGCAGCCAGTCGTCGAGCGGATCTCCGGCATCAGGAGTCTCGGACATGCGGGCAAGTATCGCCCACGGTCGGGGTCCTGCGCTCAGTCGCAGGACTCCAGGTAGGGAGCCAGGAAGTCGCTGGCCACCTCGCCCCGGGCCCGATACGCCAGGCCCCCGTAGATCTCGCAGGCCTGCACCCGCAGTTCCTCAGGGTGGCAGCCCAGTTCGTCGGCGCGTTGGTCCAACTCAGAGGTCCGCATCAGGGGGTCGATGGCAGCGAACGGGTCACCGGGGTTGGCGGCCTCGAGTTCGAGCAGGGTCTGACCGGACAGCCGCTGGAGGACTCTTTCGGCAACGGCACGGCCGGCCTCTACCAGTTCGACACAGTCGGTGGCGTCAGCGGAGTCGGTCACCTCTGGGCTTCCGCACGCAGCGCCACCCACCGCCCAGAACACGAGGACTGCAATGGGGACCCGGAGCCGACGCACGCGCCCGAACCTATCCCCGGACGATCCCCCGGTGGGGTCACCTGCAGCGGGCCTCAGCCCGGGCAGACCTCGAGCACACCCCGGGCGAGGCGACCATGGTGCATGTCGTCGAGCACCGTGTGGATCTCGTCCATCGGATACACCCGCGAGACCAGTTCGTCGAGCTTGAACCTGCCGGCCAGGTACAGGTCGCAGATCCGGGCCACGTCGGTCTGCGGCCGGGATGTGCCATAGCGGCAGCCCATGATCGTGACGTCGAGGTAGGCGGCCATCGTCATGAACTCCATGGTGCTGCCGAGGGGCGGCACACCGAGGATCACGAGGGTGCCACCCCAGTCGAGGTAGCCCAGCGCCGCCTCGATGAGTGCCTTGGCGCCGACGCACTCGAACACGTAGTCGGCACCGAACGGGCGCACCTCCCGGATGGCCGCATTGGTGTCGACCTCGGCGGCGTTCACGAAGTGCGTGGCACCGAACGTGTGGGCCAGGTCCTCCTTGTCGGCGTTGGTGTCGACGGCGATGATCGGGTTGGCACCGGAGATGGCGGCCGCCTGTATGACGTTGAGGCCGATGCCGCCGACGCCTACGACGGCCACGCTCTCGCCGGGAGCAACCTTTGCGCGGTTGAACACGGCACCCGACCCGGTCAGCACCCCGCACCCGATGAGGGAGGCCGCCGGCATCGGCACCGCCTCGGGGATCGGGATCGCCTGGTTGGCCTTGACGACGACCCGTTCGCTGAACGACGAGATGTTGGCGAAGTTGTAATGGGGCTCGCCGTCGAGCGTGAACGGCGTGTCGCGGGCACCGAACGTGGACCGGCACATGGTCGGCCGCCCGCCGTCACATGCCGGGCAGGCGCCGCACTGCCCGAGGGTCGACAACACGACATGGTCGCCGGGCACCACGTTCGTGACCGCCGACCCGACCTCCTCGACGACGCCGGCACCCTCATGGCCGAGCACCACCGGCGTCGGGAACGGGATCGTGCCGTTGATGACGCTCACGTCGCTGTGGCAGACGCCCGAATTGGCGATGCGGACGGTGACCTCGCCCGGTTCGGGCTCACGAAGCTCGAGGCCCTCGACGACGCTCAGTTCCTCACCATCGAAAACGATGCCCTTCATGGACGGCCTCCCGGGGGATCGGGGATCGGGTGGACGACCCCATCCTCTCCGCTGGTGGAGACGGCTGCAAAGCGGGGTGGGGCAGGTATTGCGGCTCAGGCACCCAGGATCAGCCAGACCACGACGAAGTGCACGCCCACGGCCGCCGTGACCGCCGTGTGCCAGACCTCGTGGTAGCCGAAGTGTCCGGGGGCCAGGTCTGGCCAGCGGGCCCCGAGCATGAGCGCCCCTGACGTGTACAGCACTCCCTCGACGCCGATCAGGAGCATGACGGCGAGGTCGAGTTGGGTGACGAGCGCCGGCGCGACGAGGACCGGCACCCAACCCAACCCCAGGAACAACGAGTTCATGAGGCCCTTCGGCGGGTGGAAGGGCATGACGCGGACCAGCACTCCGAGCAGTGCCCCCGCCCAAAGGGCCCAGAACAGGATCTGACCGGACGTGCCCTCGAGGCCCGTGACAGCCACCGGCGTGCCGCTCGCCGCTATGAACACGAAGATCGCAGCATGGTCGAGCCGGAACAGGGCCTCGTAGACGGGCACGCTCCAGCGGCGCAGGTGCACCAGGCCACTGGCGACGAACATGAACACCGCTCCGAACACGAACACCGCTGCGCCGACCCGGTCGGCGGTCGTCGAACCGCGCAGCACCAGCACGACCCCGGCGGCGCCTGCCAACGGAATGGCCATCCGGTGCATCGTGCCCCGCCACCGGGGACGCGGCAGGAACAGGGCGCGCCACACCGAGTGCGACATGCCCTCGGGGGCGACGGGTGCCGGGTCGATCGACTCCATGGGCGCCAACGCTAGCCAGTGGCCGATGGCGGGCAGGGTCAGGTGACCAGACGGAGTAGCGCCGTCGCCGCCATGGCGCCGACGACGACCACCACGAACGGCGCCCGCCTCCACACCGCCACCGCCCCGACGGCCACCCCGATCAGGCGTCCGTCGATGACCAGCATCTGGCCGTCGGCGACCGACACGATTGCCAGGATCGCAGCGAACAGGGCCGCCGGCAGCAGGCCGGCGGCTGGTGCCAGCCCCACGGACAGCCGATCGCCGGTCACTAGGCCGACCACCTTGAACAGGTAGGCGCCACCGGAGAGAACGAGGATGGCGGTCCAGCTCACGCTGCCCCCGCTCCCCGACCCGGGCGGGCCCGTAGCCACAGGCCCGGACCGACGGCCAGTGCGGCCAACAACATCGGGGCGCCCGCCGGGGTGAGCGGAACGGCCACGACGGCGATCGTCGCACCGATGAGTGCCGTCGCCTGCCCCGGCCTGGTTCGCAGGTGCGGCACGATCAGCGCCACGAATGCCGCAGGGAATGCGGCGTCGAGGCCCCAGGCGTCGGGATCGTCGAGGAGCCCGCCGGCCAGCACGCCGGCGATCGTGCCCAGGTTCCAGAACACGAACAGCCACAGTCCGGTGAACCAGAAGGCATCGCGCGCATCGACCGGGTCGTCCTGTGCGCTCGCCATGGCCGTGGTCTCGTCGATGACGAAGTGGGCGGCAACGGCCCGCCGACCGGGTCGGGAACGCAGGACCGGCGCCACGACCGGCCCGTAGAGCGAGTTGCGGGCGGCCAACAGGAGCCCGCTACCGACCGCCGCGACCGGGTTGCCACCGGCACCGACCACAGAGACCGCTGCGAACTGGGATGCGCCGGTGAACGTGAGAGCCGAGAGAGCCGCCGCCTGGACGAGGCTCAGGCCTGCCGAGTCGGCGAGCACCCCGAACGTGATGCCGATGAGCCCGGTGGCCACGGTGAGGACGAACGCCTCGCGTCGGTGGGAGGTCATGCCCGGGTCGGTAACCGGCCCGTAAGCGCCTCGACGAGGAGGCGGATCTCTGCAGCACAGGTGTCGAACACGGCCTGGTCACCGGCGGCGGGGTCGACCACCTCCTCCCAGGATTCCACCTCGACGCCGGCGAGGTCGAGGGACGCCACCCGCTCGGCAAGGGGCCCGGTTTCCGACAGGTCGCGGATGAGGCGGGGCAGGGTCGCTGTCCGGTCGGCCGCCTCGGGATGGTGGCGGCGTATCCAGGCCACGTGGTCGGGTTCCATCACCACGATGAGGTCGGCAGCGGCCTGCTCGTCGCCGAACTGGCGGCTGCGGTGGTCGGGGTCGGCGAGCCCGTGGTCCCGCAGGGCGGACCGGGTTCGACTGCTCATGGGGTGGCCCTCCAACACCAGCGTTCCGGCCGACGTGGCCCGGTAGCCGGGCGCCAGTTCGGCGAACATGCGTCGGGCCATCACGGACCGGGCGGCGTTCCCGGTGCAGACGAAGCAGACGACCGGGCGGACATCGGCGGTCACGTTGTGTCCGTCCCCTGCAGGCTTTCCTGGTCGCGGGAGACGGTGACGAAAAGCGCCTCGGCCTCGGCGGTGACCTCGCCCCCGGCGAGGCAGTGGGCCCTGGCGATCAGCCGCCGACCGCTGTGCCGCTCGACCCAGGCCTCGAAGCGCAGGTCCACGTCGATGGGCGTGGGCTTCCGGTAGCGGATCTGCAGACGGGCGGTGAACGCCTGACCGGCGTCGACGAGGCCGAGGGTGCCGCTGAGCACGTCGTCGAAGAGCCCGGCGACGTAGCCGCCGTGGATCCGTCCCGGGGGGCCCTCGTGGCAGCGGTCGACCCGGACCTCCCCCACGACGATCGGCTTGTCGGCATCGTCCCCACCGGTCGTGACGGCCAGCGGTGGCGCCAGCGGGCTGCGCCCGCCGCGGAACAGGCTGTGGTCCCGATACTCGACGCGCAGGCGGGCTTCGTCGTCTTCGTCGACCTCGTCGGCGGGTATCTCGTACCAACGCCACCGGACGACATCGCCCAGCGAGTCCCGGACGGCGGCCACCCGGTCGGCGGCCTCGTCGAGAACCTCGGCGGTCGGGTCGAGGGTGTGCAGGTCGACCAGCAGGGCACGCACCTCGTCGGCCAGCCGGATGCCGGCGCTGCGCTCCTGCGACTCGGTCATGGGGGAAGTGTCTAGCGGGCAGACCGGCCGACGTGCGGCTCAGCCGGCGAGCAGGCCGGCGCCCACCCGTCGTCGGTGGTGGGCGGCGTCACCCCAGGAGGCCGACAGCGCCCAGCCGCGCTTGAGCCAGAGTTGGAGGTCGTGCTCGATCGTGTAGCCGATGGCACCGTGGCACTGGAGCGCCGACCGGCACGCCAGGTCGACGGCATCGGATGCCAGCGCCTTGGCCATCGCCACGTCGACGGACGGATCACCACCCTCCGGGCCCTCGCCGTGTGCCAACACCCAGGCGGCCTTGTGGACCATCGGTGCAGCGAACTCGAGGGCGATCGCCACATTCGAGCAGTGGTGCTTGACCGCCTGGTTGACACCCACCGGCCTCCCGAACTGCTCCCGTTCGGCCACATAGGCCACCGTCATGTCGAGCAGTCGACGCCCCACCCCGACGGCCTGTGCGGCGGCGGCCAACGCCCCCCGGTCGAGCACCTCGCCGACCACAGACGGTTCGTCGCTGACGAGGGTGTCGGGGGACGGCGTCCAGTCGACCCGTGCGAGGCGGCGGGCGCGGTCCACGCTCTGTCGCGACACGGACGAGAACCTGCCGGCCGGAACAGCGTGCACCTCGCTGCCGGCGCACATGAGCGCCAGGTCGGCACGCTCCGCAGCCAGCACGAAGGCATCGGTGGGCGCTCCGGCGGTGAGCACCGCCGAACCGTCGGCGGCCCGGCCCAGCCACTCGGCGGCGAGTGGTCCGGGGGCGTGGTCGCGCAGGATGGGGATGGCGACGGCGGCATGTTCGGCGACCGGCTCGGGGCAGGCGGCGTAACCGAGTTCCTCGAGCAGCAGCACCAGGTCGCAGGTCGACATGCCGAGGCCGCCGTGGTCTTCGGGTGCGGCCACGCCGAGCACCCCGGTCGCAGCAAGGGTCTCCCAGAGGCCGGGTGCCCGGCCCTCGGGATCGTCCCATGCGGCCCTCACGGCGGACGGCGGGCACTCGTTGGCGAGAATGCCCCTGACGGTGTCGGCGAACAGGACCTGGTCGTCGGTGAAGGCGAAGTGCATCGTCTCCGCTACTTCCTCGGGAGGCCGAGCACCCGCTCGGCGATGATGTTGCGCTGGATCTCGTTGGTGCCGGCGTAGATGGGGCCGGCCAGGGCGAAGAGGTAGCCGGCCATCCACGAGCCACCGTCGACGGCATCGTCTGCGGCGAGTTCGCCATGTGATCCGAGCAGGCGCAGTGCGGTGGCGTGTAGTTCGACGTCGAGTTCCGACCAGAAGACCTTCATCATCGATGAAGAGGCACCGAGGTCGCCGCCGGCCTGGAGCCGGGCGGCGGCGGCGTAGGTCTGCCACCGGTAGGCGTCGGCAGCGATCCGGGCCCGCACTACCTGGTCGAGGATGCCGGGGTCGACGTCGTGTTCGGCGCTGACCCGGCGATAGAGGTCGGCCAGGCGGGCGGCGGCGGCGAGGAAGCGGCCGGGGGCCCGCAGGTTGAGGCCCCGTTCGCTCGACGTGGTGGCCATGGCGACCGACCAGCCCTGGCCCTCCCCGCCCAGCAGGTTGGACTCGTGGACCCGGCAGCCGTCGAAGAACAGTTCGGCGAATGCCGGCTCGCCGTCGAGGCGGCCGACCGTGCGCCGTTCGAGTCCGGGGCTTTCGGCGGGGACCAGCAGGTAGGACAACCCACGGTGGCGCTCCGATTCGGGGTCGGTGCGCACGATGCAGAACAGCCAGTCGGCCCAGGCACCACGGGAACACCACGTCTTCTGGCCGTCGAGCACGAAGTGATCGCCGTCCCGGACGGCCTTCGTGGCGATCGACGCCAGGTCGCTGCCGGAGTCCGGCTCGGACCAGCCCTGGGCCCAGATCTCGTCACCGGAGGCCATGGCGGGCAGGAGACGGTCGCGCTGGTCCTGGGTTCCGAAGGCGAACAGCGTCGGGCCGAGCAGGGTGATGCCGTTGGTGTTGACCCGGCCCGGTGCGCCCGAGCGGTAGTACTCCTCCTCGAAGAGCAGCCACTCGACGAGGCCGACCTCGCGGCCACCGTACGCCTCGGGCCAATTGACGACGGACCAGCGGGCGTCGAAGAGCACCCGCTCCCACTGGCGGTGTGCCTCGAAGCCCTCGGGCGTGTCCATCGAGGGCAGCGGTTCGTCGGGGATGTTCTCGGCCAGCCAGGTGCGGACCTCGTCGCGGAACGCGACCTGCCCGGAGGTGAAGCGCAGGTCCATGGTGCCGCCTCAGGCGCCGCAGAGCCGGTCGAGGGCTTCGCCGGCCTCGGCCATGATCCTGCCGACCAGTTCGGCGGCCGAGGGCAGTTCGTCGATCGAGCCGACGCCCTGGCCGGTCGGCAGGATGCCGACCTCGGTGCGGCCCTCGACCATGGTGGCCCGGGTGAGCATCGGGGCGTTGGCGGCCAGCGCAACCTGTCCCCAGGTCAGGTCCTGGGCCCTTTTCATCCGGAGGCCCTCGGCGAGGAGCGCCCGCAGCGGGGTACCGGTGAGCCGTCGGAAGCGCAGGGCGTTGGTGGCTGCACGGGGGAAGCGGGTGAGCCGGGCAGCCTCGAGTCGGCGGATCATGTCGGTGGCGATAACCCGCTGCGGAGCGCCGTCGATGGCCGTGGTGACCACGGTGCCGGTGACCGGGGTGGCGAGGTACCGGGCCTTGACGACATCCGGAACGGTGCTCTCGGTCGTGAGCAGGAAGCGGGTGCCCATGGCGATGCCATCGGCACCCCAGGCCAGTGCAGCGGCGAGGCCCCGTCCGTCGACGAACCCGCCGGCGGCGATGACCGGCAGGTCGACGGCGTCGAGCACCTGGGGGATGAGCAGCGAGGTCGGGACGACGCCGGTGTGGCCACCGCCCTCGGTGCCCTGGGCGATGACGGCGTCGACACCCCATTCGGCGACCTTCTCGGCGTGGCGGCATGCCCCGATGGTGGGGATGACCACGACGCCGGCCTCCTTGAGCCGGGCGACGGTGGCCTGGCCGGGGGCCTGGGCGAACGACGCCACCTTCACCTCGGCGGTGATGAGGTGCTCGACCCGGCGTTCGACGTCGTCGGCGTCGGTGCGCATGTTCACGCCGAAGGGGGCGTCGGTGCCGGCCCGCACCTCGTCGATGTCGGCCACCATCTCATCGAAGGTCAGGGTGGCGGCGGCGAGGATGCCGAGGCCGCCGGCGTTGGCCGTGGCAATGGCGAGCCGGGGTCCGGCCACCCATCCCATACCGGTCTGCACGATCGGATACCGCACCCCGACCAGGTCGCAGAACCGCGTGTGTAGCCGGGGGTCGCCCATGGGGCTCAGCGGAACTCGGCCTTGCGGAGGCCGTGGGGGTCGATGACCTCGCGGATGAGGCGCAGTTCCTCATCGGTCGGCTGGCGGGACTCGGCAACCTCGTCGGGCACGACCAGTTCGAAGCCGGTGGCATCGACCACCTCATCGACCGTGACACCCGGGTGCACCGACACCAACTGCATGCGCTGTTCGTCGTTGGCGAAGTCGAACACGCCGAGGTTCGAAACCACCCGGCGGATCACGTGGTTGTCCCGGATGAACCGGGAGAGTCCGGCCACCCGGTCGTAGCCGGGTCCCGACACCACGTCGACGGTCGGCACGAAGGACCGGGTCGAGTGGTTGGGTACCCAGTACGAGGTGGCGTGGTTGACGAGGTTCCCGGGGGCACCCCGGAGGCCCAGCAGCTGTGCCCTGGGCTGTCGCCAGTCGCCGATGGCGGCCAGGTTCTGGTTGCCGTGGGCGTCGATCTGGCTGGCGCCCATCACGACGTGGCGGCGGCCGGACCAGACGATGTCGAACACGTCCCGGTAGGGCATCCAGGCCTCGACCAGGCGGGGGGCCTCGTCATCGCCGACGGGGAGGATGTTGGCGGCCAGCACCGAGACGGCGTCGGTCATGACCATGTCGGGCTCGAAGGTGGCCCGGGCCAGACGTCCGCCGATGATCGGCGTGGTGCCGATCGGGTTGCAGAGGATCTCGCCGTCGCCCCTGAAGGCCTCCGCCATGGCCACGGCGCAGACCTCGTCGATCGTCGCCGGGTCGCTCACGGACTGCTCCCCTCGCGTGCGTCGACCGCCGCCAGGTAGGCCTCGTGGCCGGGGGCGTCGACGTAGCGCTCCCGGAACGCCGCCCAGGCCTCGGGGTCCTTCGCCGTGGCTGCGTACTCGCGCTGGAAGGCCTCGTCCCGGCCGTAGTCGGGCGGGCACTCGGTGAAGTGGGCGCCACGGGGCGCCTCGACGACCCCGTCCACGAACAGCCGCGGGATCTTGAGCGTGTGGAAGGTGCCCTCGTCGAGGAGCTGCCCGGTGGGCACGACCTTCTCGCAACTCATGAAGGTGCGCTTCGCCGCCTTGGCGAAGAGGTCGTCGAAGTAGAGGTCGGGGCCGAGGAACTGTCCGTTGCCGCCGGCGTCGGCACGGTTCATGTGGACCAGTGACACGTCGATGTCGAAGGCGGGGATGGCGACGAGTTCCTCATGGTGGCCGTCGGCATCAGGGTACGGCGAGGCCACGGTGCGCAGGTCGGGGTTCATGGTCAGCATGTCGCTGCCGAGCCCGGCCCTGGTCGGGTAGAAGGGCACCCGGTGGGCGGCGGCCAGCAGCCCCAGGTAGAAGGCTCCCTCGTCGAACTCGGCGAAATCGACGGCAGCGGTCTGGCGGGCCACCCGGAAGTGCGGCTCGAGGGGTATCGAGTCGAGCGACACGAAGCCGTAGACGACCTTGCGGGCCTTGCCGGTGGCGCAGAGCAGGCCGATGTCGGGGCCGCCGTAGGCGACGATGGTGAGGTCGGTGAGGTCGCTGCGGGCGATCGCCCGCACCAGCGACATGGGCTTGCGGCGAGAGCCCCAGCCACCGATGCCGATGGTCATGCCGCTCTCGAGCTCGGCAACCACCTCGTCCTCGGTCATCCGCTTGTCGGGCACGGGCCGATGGTAGGCGAGGTGAGCCCCCGGCGACGATCCTGACGGACTGTCAGAAAGTGAAACCTGTCACCGCCAACGGGCGGGAACGGCCCCGGACCGGGGCCGGGGGCTAGCGTGCCCGTCGTGGACTCCCCCGTCGACCCCGCATCCGCCCTCGACTTCAGCGGGCAGACCGTGCTCGTCACCGGCGGCACCCGCGGGCTGGGCCGGGTCATCTGCCGAACTTTCCTCGATGCCGGCGCCGACGTGGTCACCTGCGCCCGAAGCGCCCCCGACGAGCCCGTCACGTCGTCCGATGGCACATGTTCGGCCACCTTCTTCGCCGCCGACGTCCGGGACCCCGACCAGGTCGGGGCCGTTGTCACAGCCACCGTCGAACAGACCGGGCGCCTCGACGTGCTGGTCAACAACGCCGGCGGCGCCCCGCCCGCCGAATCCTCGACGGCCTCGCCCAACTTCAACGCCAAGGTCATCGCCCTCAACCTGACCAGCGCACTCACGTTCAGCCAGGCCGCCCACCGGGCCATGGCCGACTCGGGCGGGGTGATCCTCAACATCTCATCCGTGAGCGGCACCCGCACCAACCCCGGCGGCGCCGCCTACGGGGCCGCCAAGGCGGGCCTCGCCAACCTGGGTCGCACCCTCGCCCACGAGTGGGGTCCGGCCATCCGGGTGGTCACCGTCACCGTCGGGATGATCGTCACCGACGAGGCCACCGCCTTCTACGGCGACGGCGGACGCCGGGAGGCCATCGGCGACCTGCTCGCCGCCGGCCGCATGGGCGAACCAGAGGACGTGGCCGACATGTGCCTGGTGCTGGCCTCGCCGCTTGCCCGCTGGGTCACCGGCACCGAAGTCGAGGTGCACGGCGGCGACGAGCGCCCCGGCTACATCGACGCGATCAGGTCGGACTGACCGGTTCCGTGACCCCGATCCACTGCTGGCGCTCCCCAAAGGTGGAGGTCCGCGACGGTGCCCTGGCCGGCAGGGGCGTGTTCGCCACCGAACCCATCGCCGCCGGCGAGGTCGTCGCCGTCAAGGTCGGACACATCGTCGACCGGGAGGAGGTCGTGCGCCTGACCGCCGAGATCGGTGACCAGGCCCTCCAGATCGACGACGACATCTACCTCAGCCCCCGGACCGCAGACGAGGTCGTCCAGACGGCGATCCTCATCAACCACTCATGCGATGCCAACGTGGGCTTCCGGGGCCAGGTCATCTACGTGGCGATGCGGGACATCGCCGTCGACGAGGAACTCTGCCACGACTACGCCATGGACCGCACCGACGAATACCGGTTGGAGTGCCGCTGCGGCACCGATGTGTGCAGGGGCGTGGTGACGGGCGAGGACTGGCGTCTCCCAGCGGTACAGGCCCGCTACGAGGGCTTCTTCCTCGAGTACGTGAATGCCAAGATCGAGGGGCTCGGGGACTAGCGCCCCGGATCCTCGCCCATCTCGGCGAGGGCGTCGCGTACGGCGCCGCGCAGCCTTCTGGCGATGTCGGGCGAAAGGTGCCCGATGAGGCCCTGGCCGGGCTTCCCGACCTCCTCGACGGTGAGGATCACACGGGGCCGGGCGTCCGCGTAGTCGTCGCTGATGGCGACAGCCCACGAGATCGGTGTGAGCTCGTCGTCCTCGAAGTCGGGCGGGTAGTCGTCGGGGTGGAACGGGTAGTCATCGACGGAGCGGCGCATGCCGACAGTCTGGCAGGACGTCCTGATCCCTAAATATGACTAATCCGATCATATTTCTGTTGATTCGGGGACCCGGCGTCTGTAGGTTGAATGTCAATCCTGACCGATCTGATCGGAATTGCCCCACACCATGCCCACCGCGACCCCGACCCCCGTACAACTGCGCCGCCCGGCCGCCCTTTCCGCGGCCGAGGTCGACGCGCTGAACGAGCGGTTCGAGGCGGCACACCCGGCCGAGGTCATCCGCTGGGCCACCGACGCCTTCGGCGACGGACTCTGCCTCACCACCTCGTTCTCCGACACCCTGCTCGTCGACCTGGCCGTGGCCGTCGACCCGGACATCGAGGTGGTGTTCCTCGACACCGGCCTCCACTTCGCCGAGACCCTCGACACCCTGCGGCGGGCGATGGTCCGCTACGGACTCCACCTCCGGGTCGAACGGCCTGACGGCGATACCCCCGACCTCTTCGAACTCGGCACGGACGCCTGCTGCGCCTCCCGCAAGGTGGCCCCACTGGATCGGGCGCTGGCCGACAAGCGGGCCTGGCTCGCCGGCATGCGCCGCGACGACCACGCCGGGCGGGCATACACGCCCATCGTGCAGGTCGACCGCCGGGGCCTGGTCAAGGTCAACCCCCTCGCCGCCTGGCCGGCCGCAGAGGCCGACGCCTACGCCGCCGAACACGACATCGTCCTGAACCCGCTCCTGGCAGAGGGTTACGAATCCGTCGGGTGCTGGCCGTGCACCGAGCGCCCGACCGATGACGCCGACGCACGCAGCGGCCGCTGGGCGGACAGCACCAGGACCGAATGCGGAATCCACCTGTGAGCAGCCACCCCTACCCCGTAAACCTGGACCTCTCCGGGCGCAACGTGCTCGTGGTCGGGGCCGGAGCCGTGGCCGCACGCAAGGTGCAGGGCCTGGTGGCCGCCGGCGCCCGGGTCACCGTCGTCGCCCCCGAGGCCGTACCCGAACTGGTCGAGGCCGCCGAGAACGGTGCCGTCCGCTGGCACCAGCGCACCTACCGCCGGGGCGAGGTGGCGTCGTACCGCCTGGCCGTGGCCGCCACCGGCGACCCCGACGTGAACGGTCAGGTCCACTGGGACGCCGAGGCTGCCGGAGTCTGGCTGAACGCAGCCGACGACCCCGACCGCTGCTCCTTCACGTTGCCCGCCGTCATACGCCGCGACGACCTCCAGGTCGCCGTCTCCACCAACGGTCGCTCACCGGCCGTGGCCGCCTGGCTGCGCCGCTCCCTCGAGGAGTCGATCGGACCCGAGCACGCCTCGCTCCTCGCCCTTGTCGCCGAAGTTCGTGAGGACCTACGGGTCGAACGCTCCACCACCGAAACCTCCGACTGGGAGGCCGCCCTCGATGGGGACCTGCTCGACCTGATCCGGAGCGGCGACGTCGAAGGTGCACGCCTCCGACTCCGCCGGGCCCTCGGACTCCCCGGGGCCCCCACCCTCGAAGAGGTTGCGTCATGACGGTGTACCTCGTCGGTGCAGGCCCGGGTGATCCCGACCTTCTCACGCTTCGCGCCGCCCGCCTGCTGGCCGAGGCCGACGTCGTGGTCCACGACAGACTGGTCGACCCCCGGGTACTCGACCTGATCTCCCCGTGGGCAGAGGTGGTCGACGTCGGCAAGCACCCCGGCGGCCCGGCCGACGCCCAGGGCCGCATCCACCGACTGCTCGTCGGTGCCGCCGGCCGGTACGCCACCGTCGTGCGCCTCAAGGGCGGCGACCCGTTCGTATTCGGCCGCGGTGGCGAAGAGGCCGCAGACCTGCTCAGGCAGGGAATCGACGTCGAGGTCGTCCCCGGCATCACGTCGGCCATCGCCGGTCCCGCCGCCGCCGGCATCCCCGTCACCATGCGGGGCCACGCCAGCGGATTCACCGTCATCACCGGCCATCAGGACCCCACCAGCGCACGCAGCATCGACTGGGAGGCCGCTGCACGCCTCGGCACCACGCTCATCGTGTTGATGGGCGCCGCGCGGGCGGGCCTCATCGCCGAACGACTCCTGCTCGGCGGCCTCGACGCCGACACCCCTGTCGCCGTGGTCGAGTCGGCCACCACGCCCGACCAGCGGGTCGCCCACACCGTCCTCGCCGACCTCCCGGAGACGCCTGTCCATGCACCGGCAATCCTCGTCATCGGCTCGGTCGCCGGCCTCGATGTCACGAACGCAGCACTCGATGACCTCGTCGCCACCACAGCCGGCGAACACGGAGGTTCGTCATGGCTCAGGTGACCAGCCCGCTCGAGACCGCCCCCATCGATCCGGAGATCGCCGCCGACATCGACAAGTTCGATGAACAACTCGCCGGCTACTTCGCCGGGCGCGTCCCCGAGGACGTGTTCCGGGTCTTCCGGCTCAACAACGGCATCTACGGCCAACGCCAGGGCGGCACCAACCAGATGGTGCGCGTCAAGGTCCCCTACGGCGCCATGACCGCCGACCAACTCGACCTGCTGGCCGACGTCATCGTCGACCACAGCCGCGGCTGGGGCCACATCACCACCCGTCAGAACATCCAGTTCCACTTCGTGGAACTTGCCGTGGTCCCCCGGGTCATGCGCCGACTCGCCTCCGTGGGCCTCACCACCCGGGAGGCCTGCGGCGACACCGTCCGCAACGTGCAGGGCTGCCACCTGGCCGGCGCCTGCCCCTACGAGGTGCTCGACATAAGCGCCTGGTCCGAGGCCGCCTACCGGCACTTCGTCCGAAACCCGATCAGCCAGCGCCTCCCCCGCAAGTTCAAGATCAACTTCTCGGGCTGCGACACCGACTGTGGGCAGGCCATGTTCAACGACGTCGGCGTGATCGCCGCCTCGCGCACCCATCCCGACAACAGCGTGGAACAGGGATTTCGGGTCTACATCGCCGGCGGCCTCGGCACGACACCGTTTCCAGCCCTTGCGCTCGAAGAGTTCACGTCCCGCGAGGACCTGCTCCCCACGATCGAGTCCGTCCTGCGGATCTTCGACCAGACGGGCAACCGCGACAACAAGCTGCGGGCCCGCCTCAAGTGGGTCGTCGACCAGCTCGGCATCGACGAGGTCCGCCGCCGGGTGATGGCCACACGGAAGTTCCTGCCCGCCTCGGCGACCTGGCCGGGAGGCATCCCCGACGTCGTCACCGAGTGGGGCGACGACCCGGCAGGCGTCGCCGCCGACGCCACCCCGACCCTGGTCGGCCAGGGCGTGCCCGTGTCACTCGGGGCCAGGACCCCGTTCGACCGGTGGGCCGAGGCCAACGTCGTGCGCGGTGCCGCCAACGGCACCGTGTCCGCCTACGCCTGCTGCGAGCTGGGCGACGTCACCGCCGACCAGTTCCGGGCCCTGGCCGCCATCGTGCGCGAGTTCGACACCGACGCGCGGGTCACCAACCGGCAGAACTTCGTGCTCCGCGACCTCACCGAAGACCAGCTGCCCGCCCTGTTCCAACGGCTCGTCGACGCCGGCATGGCGACGCCCGGCGCCGAACTGCTGCGCGACGTCGTGGCCTGCCCGGGCGCCGACACCTGCAACCTGGCGGTCACCCAGAGCCGCGGCCTGGCGAAGGCGATCGGCGAGGCGCTCGATGCCGAGGGCCTGGCCGAGGTCGGCGGCGTGCGCATCAACATCTCGGGCTGCACCAACAGTTGCGGCCAGCACCACACGTCCGACATCGGGTTCTTCGGCGCCGAACGGCGCGCCCACGGCCAGTCGGCCCCCGGCTACCAGATGCTGCTGGGCGGCTACGTCGGCCAGGAGCAGGTCCACTTCGGGCATAAGGCGTTGCGCCTCCCCGCCCGCAACGCCCCGCAGGCAGCCGTGCAGGTCGTCCGACGGTTCGTCGACGAGCGTCAGGCAGGCGAGAAGTTCCCGACCTGGCTGGAGCGCTCGGGTGGCGCCGGGGAGGTGGCGATCGGCCTCAAGGTGCTCGACCAGTTCCCGCTGCCCGACGAGGCCCCCGACTACTACGTCGACTTCGACGAGACCGGTCCCTACTCGGCCGAGGTCGGCGACTCGGAGTGCGCCACCTGATTCCCGGCTGATCCCCGGCTGGTTCGCCACTCGACCTGCCCACTCGGGCAGGATCAGGGCGTGGCCATCGAGTTCCGCACCGAGGACGCTCCCCCGTACGGGGCCATCGAGCAGGTGTCGCCGCTCGTGCGCCGGGTGGTGGCCCACAACCCGTCGAGGTTCACCTACCACGGCACGGGCACCTTCCTCGTCGGACCACCCGAGGGTGGTCGTGTGGCGGTCATCGACGCCGGGCCGGACGACGACGACCACATCGCCGCGGTGCTGGCGGCTGTACGGGGCCAGGAGGTGACCCACCTGCTGGTCACCCACACCCATCCCGACCACTCACCCGCCACAGCCGCCCTCCAGACGGCGACCGGTGCAGCGACGTTCGGCTTCGGTCCCCACCCGGAGGCCGCCATCCGGGCGCACGAGGAGCGCAAGCGCCGGGCGGTCGAGGCCGGCGAGGAGCCCGAGTCCGACGACGGGGAGGGCGGAGGCGACCTGGCCTTCGTGCCGGACCACCCCGTCGCCGACGGCGACCTGCTCGAGGGCGACGGGTTCTCGTTCGGGTGCCTCCACACGCCGGGCCACATCTCGAACCACGTGTGCTTCTCGTTCGCCGAAGAGCGGACGCTGTTCAGCGGTGACCACGTGATGGGCTGGTCGACCTCGGTGATCTCCGCCCCCGACGGTGACCTCAACGACTACCTGGACAACCTCCGCCGCCTGATCGGACGCAACGAGGTCTGCTACCGCCCCACCCACGGACCGGCGATCACCGACCCGGACCCGTACGTCGAGGCACTGGTCGCCCACCGGGCGTCACGTGAGCGCCAGATCGTGGCGGCACTGGCCGACGGTCCCCGCACCATCGCCTCCCTGGTCGCCGAGCTCTACGCACACGTGCACGAGGACCTGCACAAGGCCGCAGGAGCTTCGGTGTACGCCCACCTGCTGGCCCTGCAGCGGGCCGACCGGGCCATCGTCGAGGGCGAGTCCGGGCCGAAGTCGGAGTGGGGGCTGCGGTAGCACCCGGTTACGGGTGGCGGCTCGAGACCGAGACGACCTCGCCGGTCATGTAGGACGACAGGTCGCTGGCGAGGAACACCATGACGTTGGCGACCTCCCACGGCTCGGCGGCACGCCCGAAGGCCTCGCCGGCGACGAGGTCGGCCAGGAGTTCCTCGCTGCTGGTCTTCGCCAGGTGCGGGTGCATGGCGATGCTGGGCGCCACACAGTTCACCCGGACCCCGTACTCGGCGGCCTCGACCGCCGCCGATCGGGTGAGCGCCATGACGCCGGCCTTGGCGGCCGCGTAGTGGGCCTGGCCGGCCTGCGCCCGCCAGCCCAGCACGGAGGCGTTGTTGACGATGGCTCCGCTACCACGTCCGGTCATGTGGCGCAGGGCGGTTCTGGTGCAGCGCATGGTGCCGGTGAGGGTGATGTCGAGCACCCGGTGCCACTCCTCGTCCGCCATGTCGACGAGGAGTGTCTCGCCGCCCAGGCCGGCGTTGTTGACCAGCACGTCGATGTGGCCATGGGCGTCGATGGCAGCGGCGAAGAGTCCCTGGACGTCGTCTTCTACGGTGACGTCGCAGCGGACCGCCAGCGGGCGTTCGCCGGCGAGTTCGGCCAGGGAGTCGGCCGCCTCGCCCAGGCGACGCTCGTGGACGTCGGAGACAACCACGACGGCGCCCTCTTCGACGCAGCGCTTCGCAGCGGCGAAGCCGATGCCCGCTCCGGCGGCGGCCGTGACGACAACGACCCGGCCATCGAGCAGGTTGCGACCCGGCGGGTACTCCGGAGCGGTCACGGGGCGGCAGCCTCTTCCGCCGCCTTCTTCTCCGCCATCTCCTTCATACGTCGCTCGAGGTCTGCGAACATCGGCATCTCCTCCTGGCCTACCGAGACCGGAAGTCTCTCAGCAATCTCGTCCACGGTGAAGACACCATCGGTGTTGGCGACCATCTCGCGGACCTCGACGGGCTGGTTCCAGACGGCGATACGGCTCCCCGTGCAGGTGTAGGTCTGGGCGGTGATGTCCCGTGCTGCGTCGGAGAGCAGGTAGACGGCCAGCGGTGCGATGTCCTCGGGGGCGCCGGCCTCGATCTCGAACGGCACGTTCTCGGCCATGCGGGTCATGGCGGTGGGGGCGATGCAGTTGGCGTTGATGCCGTACCGGCGCAGGGCGAAGGCGGCGCTGCGGGTCAGCGAGACGACGCCGCCCTTGGCCGCCGAATAGTTGGGCTGTGCCGTCGAGGCGACGAAGGCGCCCGAGGTGAAGCCGACCAGGCTGCCGCCGGTCTCCTGCTTGCGCATGACCGCCGAGGCGGCCCTGTAGAGGGTGAAGTGGCCCTTGAGGTGCACGGCCACGACGTCGTCGAACTCTTCTTCGCTCATGTTGAACAGCATCCGCTCGCGCACGATGCCGGCCACGCACACGACGCCGTCGATGCTGCCCCAGTTGTCGACGGCGGTGTCGACGACCTGCTGGCCGACCTCCATCTTCGAGACGTCGCCGGCGACGGCGATCGCCGTGCCTCCAGCCGCCTCGATCTCGACGACGACGGCGTCGGCGACCTCGCTCGAGGGGTCGAGGCCGTCCAGGGAGACGCCGTAGTCGGCGACGACGACGTTGGCGCCCTCGGCGGCACAGGCGAGGGCGATCCCGCGACCGATGCCGTTGCCTGCGCCGGTGACGGCGATGTTCTTTCCTGCGAGGTGTTCGTTCACGTGAACTCCTGGTTCCTGACGGTGCGTCAGGTCACCCTACCGTCGACGCCACCGCACACGAAGGCTGCACCCGGCTGAGCGTAGGGTCATCACGTGGCACTCCCCGATCCGCCCCCACCAGGCCCCGACGCCATCCGACTCGACGGCCGGGTGGCCGTCGTCACCGGCGGCGGCGCCGGCATAGGCCGCGGTGTGGCCGAGGTGCTTGCCGCCTTCGGCGCCAGCGTCGCCGTCTGGGAACGCGACGCCGATACAGCCGACGTCGGCGCCGAGGTGGGCGGACTCGGCCTCACGGTCGACGTGCGCGAGGCAGACCAGGTCGAAAGGGCCCTCGAGGAGACGACCACCGGTCTCGGAACACCGACGATCCTCGTCAACAACGCCGGTGGCACCTTCCGGCAGCCCTTCCTCGAATCCACCCAGAATGGTCGGGACGCCATCCACCGGGCGAACCTCGGGCAGGTTCTGCTCTGCACACAGTTCGTGGCCCGGGCGATGGTCGATGCCCGGCTGGGCGGAAGCATCGTCAACCTCACGTCCATCGAAGGAGACCGGGCCGCACCCGGCTACGCCGCCTATGCCGCCTCCAAGGCCGGCATCGCCAACTTCACGAAGAGCGCCGCCGTCGAACTGGCGCCCCACGGCATCCGGGTCAACGCCGTCGCCCCCGACATCACCGCCACCGAAGGCATCCTCGAACGTGCGGGGGCGGACGCCCACCGGCGCTGGGCCGACCTGGTCCCACTGGGCCGCGCCGGCACCGTCGCCGAGATCGGTGCCGCCATCGCCTTCCTGGTGTCGGACATGGCCGCCTACATCACCGGCGAGACCCTCCACGTCGACGGTGGCACCGCGGCCGCCGGGGGCTGGTACCGGCACCCCGGCACAGGCGACCAGGTACTCGGACCACGCTGAACCACCCGTCACCGCCTCAGCGGGCGGTGACCAGCCCCCCGTCGACAATCAGGCACTGGCCGGTCATGAAGCTCGATGCGTCGGACACCATGTACAGGACGGCGCCGACCATCTCGTCGGGCGAGGCCAGGCGGCCCATGAACGTGGCCCTCGCCATGCCTGCCACCCCCGCCTCACCGGTGTTGCGGACCATGTCCGTGTCGACCGGCCCGGGGGCCAGGGCGTTGACGCGGATGCCCCGACCGGCCAGCTCCGCCGCCATCGACCTCGTGAAGCTGAGTAGGGCCGACTTGCCGGCTGCGTAGAGGGACCTACCCGGGCTGGGGAGGAAGGCACCCGCCGAGACCACGTTCACGACAGCGGAGTGTTCGGAGACCTCGAGGTGCGCCAGACAGGCCTGGACCAGGAGCACCGGCCCCCGGACGTTCACGGCGAACGACTTGTCGAACCCGGCCAGGGTGATCCCGCCCAGCGGTTCCGCCAGGGCATTGGCTGCGTTGTTGACGACGATGTCAACGCCGCCGAAGGCCTCGACGGTGGCAGCGACCAGGCGCTCGGCGTCCTCGGGCTCGCCGAGGTGCGCCGGAACCGCCAACGCCTCGCCACCGGCGCCACGGATGGCGGCGGCCACCTCCTCACAGGCATCGGCCTTGCGACTGGCGACCACCACCCGGGCGCCCTGGGCGGCAAGGCCCTCGGACACGGCACGGCCGATCCCCCGGCTGCCACCGGTCACGATGGCGACCCGACCGGTCAGGTCGTGCAGGGCGGCGATCTCCGCTCGGTTCACGTGCGCGCTCTCAGACAGGGTGGCCCGGTGCGGGATCAGGCCTCGCCCTCGCCCCGCTGTCCGACGAAGTAGCCCACACCGAAGTCGGGCGTCGAGAAGGTGACCTCGCAACCGTCCGGGAAGTAGAAGAGGTCTCCCTTCGTGCCGGCGACCGTCTCGCCGGTGCAGTCGGTGATGTGCAGTTCACCGTCGATGACGAGCTTGATCTCGTGGTACGTGTAGGTGTAGGTCATCGATTCGCCGGCCTCGAGGCGGAAGATCCCCGCCGTGATTGCCTTGTCGGGGTCCTCCGACACGGCGAAGTCCTCGAGGAAGGCGTTGGCGTCGAACTCGTCCATGGCGGGAAGTTCCCGACCGAGGATCTTTCCCTTGTGCTGCATCGCGGGCATTGCGGTTCTCCCCTGTCGCTGCGTGGCGCCCGTCGGAGCGGGACACTGATGCGGATCACGGTCAACCTACAGCCGGACTCACCGCCGAATGCGACGCACCCCTAGCCTCCGCATGTGCCCACCGACCGGAAGATCCTCGTTACCGGCCTGACCGGCCAGATCGGCCATCCCGTGGCCCGGATCCTGGCGCAGGACAACGAGGTGTGGGGGGCCGCACGCTTCTCCGCCCAGGACAGCCGGGAGCGGGCCGAGTCGATCGGGGTCAGGACGGTCGCGGTCGACCTCGAGACCGGCGACTACACCGGACTCCCCGACGACTTCACCCACGTTGTGCACTTCGCCGCCTGGATGGGGCCCCGTCCCGACCACGAGCGGGCGCTGAGGGCCAACGCCGAGGCGACCGGGCTGCTGATGCAGCACTGCCGGTCGGCCGAGGCGTTCCTCATGGCATCCACCAACTCGGTGTACCGACCCAACGCCGACCCCTGCCACCGCTACATGGAGGACGATCCGCTCGGCGATCCGACCTCGCCGTTCAGCCCCACCTACTCGATGTCGAAGAACGCCCAGGAGGCCGTGGCCCGCACCATGTCCCGGGCACTCGGGCTGCGTACCACGATCGCCCGCATCAACGCCAGCTACGGCCCCAACGGCGGCCTGCCCGCCTACCACGGCGACTGGGTGGCCGCCGGCCAGACGGTCCACCTGCGGGCACCCGGCCCCAACCCCTACAGTCCGATCCACGAGGACGACCTGGGCGCCCAGGTGGCGCCACTGCTCGACGCCGCCTCGACGCCTGCCACGATCGTGAACTGGTGTGGCGACGACGTGGTGACCGCCGAGGAGTGGTGTGCCCTGTTCGGCGAATGCCTCGGCGTCGAGCCGGAACTCGTCTACGACGAGGTGCCCGGCAGCCAGCCCGGAAGCGCTGCCGACCCGACACGGCGCCTCGAACTCACCGGTCCGTGCACGGTGCCGTGGCGCGACGGCATGGCGGCGATGCTCGAAGCGCGCAGCGCCGGCGCCGCACCGGCCCGCAACTAGGTTCGCCGACCATGGAGGCACACGAACTCGAGGCCCTGGCCGACCGACTCGCCATCGAGGACCTCCTCACCCGCTACGCCAGCGCCGTCGACCGCCGCGACTGGGGCCTGTACCGCAGCGTCTTCACCGACGACGCCCACATCGACTACACGTCGGCCGGCGGCATCGCCGGGTCCCTGGAGGAGGTCGTGGCGTTCCTCGAGGCCACGATGCCGATGTTCGAGATGACCCAACACCTGGTCGCCAACGTCGAAGTGCGGATCGACGGCGACACGGCGACCGTGTCGGCCATGTTCAACAACCCGATGAGGCTGCCGGACGGCGACGCCTGGTTCACCGGCGGCTGGTACCACCACGACCTCGTTCGCACAGGCGACGGCTGGCGCAGCCGGAACCTGCGCGAAGAGACCGCCTGGTTCGACCGGGCGCCGTTCTGAAACGCCCACGCTCCCTCCCGGCTACGTTCCCCGCCATGCCCGGACCCCTAGACGGCATCCGCATCGTCGACTTCTCCGTTGCCCTGACCGGGCCGCTGGCCGCCGGCATGCTCGTCGACCAGGGTGCCGACTGCATCAAGGTGGAGCAGTCCCCGAACGGCGACCTGGTGCGCTGGCTCGGCACGTCCCTCGAAGGCATCTCCTCGATGTTCCAGATCGCCAACAGGGGCAAGCGCTCGGCCGCGATCGACCTCCAGCAGGCCGAGGGGCGGGCCATCGCACTCGACCTCGTCGCCGACGCCGACGTGGTCGTCCAGAACTTCCGTCCGGGGGTGGCCGAGCGCCTCGGGATCGCCTACGCAGACGTTGCCGCCGTCGTACCCGACGTCGTCTACGCCGACATCACGGGCTTCGGGCCGACCGGTCCAGCCAGTAGCCGGCGCGTCTACGACACAGCCATCCAGGCCGCCTCCGGCCTGGTCGCCAGCCAGACGGGGGTCAACGACGACCGGCCGAGGCTGCTCAAGCAGTTGATCGCCGACAAGGTCACCGCCTACACGGCCTGCCAGGCGATCACCGCAGCCCTGCTCGCCCGCGAGCGGGGGCAGGGCGGGCAGCACCTCGAACTCTCGATGCTGGACGCCTGCATCGCATTCCTGTTCGTGGATGCCGCCGACCATGAGATCGTGCTGGACGGCGACCACTCGGGGCCCCAGTGCGTCGCTGCCAACAACACGCCCCTCGAACTGGCCGACGGGTTCGCCACCATCGCCGTGCCGGGAGACCTGGAGTTCCACGGTATGGCGGCCGCCTTCGGCGTGGACACCTCCGACCCCGACCTGGCCACGCTCCACGACCGCTTGCGCCATCCGGAGAAGGCGCGTGCGATCCACAGGGCGGTCAGGGAGGCCTCCCCTTCCATGACCATCGCCGAGGCGGAGGCCTCCCTCGACACCCTGGGTGTGCCGTTCGGCATCGTGCGAGCCGTGGACGAGGTCGCCGACGATCCCCAGGTGCTGGCCAACGAACTGTTCGAGGAACACGACCACCCCGCTGCGGGTCGAATCCGCCAGCACCGTCCCCCGACACGGTTCCACGGCACGCCCGCCGAGCTCCGGGAACGGTCGGCACCGACCCTCGGCCAGCACACCGAAGAGGTCGTGGCCGAGACCGGACGCGGTGACCGGCTCGCCGAGCTCCGTTCGGCAGGGGTGGTCGGATGAGCGACGGGACCCGGGAGGAGCGACGCTACGACGCCTGGGTACGCCAGCACGCCGAGGCCGGAACCACGGAGCTGATCCCGGCGGCAACGGTGCTGGTCCTCCGGGACGGCGCCGACGGCCTCGAGGTCCTGATGCTGCGCAAGAACTCGAAGATCGCCTTCGGGGGCATGTGGGTGTTCCCGGGGGGCCGCATCGACGACGAGGACAACGTCCCGGGCGACGACGGCGAGCCCGATGAGTTGGCGACAGCGGGCCGGGCGGCCGTCCGCGAGGCGGCCGAGGAGGCCCGTATCGCCGTCGACCCCGAAGCCCTCGTCTGGTTCTCGCACTGGGTGCCCCCGCCCATCACGCCAAAGCGATTCTCGACGTTCTTCTTCGCCACCCGGGCGGCCCCGGGCCCGGACGGGGTCGTGGAGATCGACGACGGCGAGATCGTGGACCATGCCTGGATGACCCCTGCCGGGGCGATGGCCCGAAGGGATGCCGGCGAGATCGAGTTGGCGCCGCCCACCTGGGTGAGCCTGAACCTGCTGTCGACATGGACCACGGTCGGAACTGCGCTCGAGGCGCTGGCCGACCTGGGTCCCGAGTTCTACGAGACGCACATCGGCCGATCCGACGACGGCGCCGTGGCGATGTGGTCGGGCGACGCCGGCTACGAGACCGGCGACCCGTCGCAGGACGGCCCCCGCCACCGGCTCACCATGAGCGACGGCGGCTACGTCTACGAGCGCACCGGTTGCTGAGCCGCACGGCCCTACCATCTCCCGGGTGAGCACCGACACCCTTTCCGGCCTGACCGCAGCCGAGGTCGCCCAGCGGGTCGCCGACGGGCGGGTCAACGACGTGCCCGATGCCCCGGTCCGCACCACCCGGCAGATCCTGCGGGCCAACGTGCTGACCCCGGTCAACGCCATCATGGGCACGCTGCTGGTGCTGATCCTGGTGGCCGGCCACCCGAGTGACGCCCTCTTCGCCGGGGTCATCGTCTCGAACAGCGTGATCGGGGTGGTCCAGGAACTACGTGCCCGTCGCACGCTGGCAGCCCTGGCGGTGCTCTCGGCGCCGAAGGCCCGGGTGGTCCGCGACGGCTCCACCACGGAGGTCGGCGTTTCGGAGGTCGTGGCCGACGACCTGCTCGAACTCTCCCCGGGCGATCAGGTCGTGGTCGACGGTGAGGTCGTCGCCGCCCACGGCCTGGCCTTGGACGAGTCGCTGCTGACCGGCGAGGCGGACGCCGTCGACAAGGAGGTCGGCGACGACGTGTTGTCCGGCAGCTTCGTGTCGTCGGGCTCCGGCCACATGCGGGCGACCCGGATCGGCGCCGATGCCTACGCAGCGTCCCTGGCGGACGAGGCCCGTCGCTTCACCCTCGCCAACAGCGACCTCCGGAACGGCGTGAACCGCATCCTGCGATGGCTCACCGTCATCATCCCGCCGGCCTCGCTGCTGCTGCTCGCCCGCCTGCTCGTCGAGGAGGACCTCTGGCAGGAGGCGCTGCGCGGAACGGTCGCCGCTGCGGTGGCGATGGTCCCCGACGGCCTGGTGCTGCTGACCAGCCTGTCGTTCATCGTCGGCGTGGTCGCCCTGGCCCGACGGCAGGCGCTGGCCAAGGAACTGGCCTCGGTCGAACTGCTGGCCAGGGTCGACGTCCTGTGCCTGGACAAGACCGGGACCATCACCACCGGCGAGATCTCGTTCGCCGGACTCGAGCCGCTTGGCGGTTCATCCGAACAGGACGCCGCCTCGGCACTGGGCGCCCTGGCCGCCGCCGATCCCAGTCCCAATCCGACGTTGGCCGCGATCGCCGCCGCCCACGGGGACCCGGGCTGGCAGGTCGACGACGCACTCCCCTTCTCGTCGGCCCGCAAGTGGGCATCCGCCACCTTCGAGGGGCATGGCCTCCACCACCTCGGCGCCCCCGACATCCTCCTACCCGACGACGACGAGGTCCGTGCCCGCGTCGCCGCCCACGCCGGGGAGGGCCGGAGGGTCCTGGCACTCACCCGCAGCGACGCCGGCGGCCCCGGCGAGCCCGAGTCGCTCCCCGCCGAGCGGCAGCCGGTCGCCCTGGTGCTGCTCGAGGACACCGTCAAGCCGGACGCCCCCGAGATCCTCGGCTACCTCGTCGCGCAGGGCCTCGAACTCAAGGTCATCTCGGGCGACCATCCTGCGACCGTGGCGGCCGTGGCCAGGCGGGCCGGCGTGCCCGATGCAGAAACAGGAATCGATGCCCGCACGCTCCCGGGCGACCCGAACGAGTTGGCCGACATGGTCGACGGACACGCCGTGTTCGGCCGCGTCACCCCACACCAGAAGCGGGCCATGGTCGAGGCACTGCAGTCGCGGGGCCATACCGTCGCCATGACCGGTGATGGCGTCAACGACGTGCTGGCCCTCAAGGACGCCGACATGGGGATCGCCATGGGGTCCGGCAGCGAGGCCACCCGGGCCGTCGCCCAACTCGTGCTCCTCGACGACCGGTTCGGCACCCTCCCCCGGGTGCTCGACGAGGGACGTCGCGTCATCAACAACATCGAGCGGGTCGCCAACCTGTTCATCACCAAGGCCGCCTACGCCATCCTGCTCACCGCCCTCATCGGCCTGCTCGGGGCTCCCTTCCCGTTCCTTCCCAAGCAGCTCACCCTGATCGGCACGTTCTCGATAGGCGTGCCCGGGTTCTTCCTGGCCCTCGCCCCCGACACTTCGCTGGTCAGGAAGGGGTTCCTGCCGCGGGTGCTGCGCTTCTCGTTGCCGTCCGGCGTTGCTGCCGCCATCGCCACCTTCGTCTGCTACGAGTCCGTCCGCGCCGGCGAGGCCACCCTTGCCGAGGCCCGGACGACCGCCACGATGACCCTGTTGGCGCTCGGCCTCGTCATCCTCCTGTCGATCGCCCGACCGCTCCGGCCGTGGAAGCTGGGCCTGGCGCTGGCCATGGGGTGCTCCTACGTGCTCGTCATGGCCCTCGAGGCGGGCCGCGACTTCTTCGAACTGGACGCTCCCCCGACCGCCGCCTGGGTGATCGCCGCTACCTGTGTGGCGGTCGGGGGCGTTGCCATCGCCATGGCCCCACGGCTGGCCAACTACCTTTTCGGCTAGCGTTCCGCCCGGCGAACGGCCACGAAGGGGCGCACATGCCGGAAACCGACCAGGGACTCTTCGCCACCGCGCTGGCGCAGTTCGAGCGTGGGGCCGAGTTGGTGGGCATGTCCGCCGACCTGCGGGCGATCATCTCGCAACCCAAGAACGAGATCATCGTCAACTTCCCCGTCCGCATGACCGACGGGAGCTTCCGGGTCTTCCGCGGCTACCGCATCCAGCACAGCAACCTGTTGGGCCCCTACAAGGGGGGCGTCCGGTTCCACCCGGCGGTCGACCTCGACGAGGTCAAGGCACTGGCCTCCTGGATGACCTGGAAGTCGGCCCTCTGCGAAATCCCGTTCGGTGGGGCCAAGGGTGGCATCTCCTTCAGCCCCCGCGACCACGACGAGGACGAGCTGGAACGCATCGTCCGCCGGTTCACCCACAGCCTCGGCGCCAACATCGGTCCCGACCACGACATCCCGGCCCCGGACCTCGGCTCGAACGCCCAGTCGATGGTCTGGATGATGGACACCTATGCCAACTCGACCGGCGCCACCGAGCGCCAGAACGTGAAACGGGTCGTCACCGGAAAGACGCTCGAGACCGGCGGCAGCCCCGGCCGGGACAAGGCCACCGGTCAGGGCGTGGTCTTCTGCCTGCAGCACTGGGCCGACGAGGTCGGGTTCGACCTCTCGAGTGCCACGGTCGCGATCCAGGGCTGGGGCAACGTCGGGAGCGCCACCGGCCGCATTCTGCAGGTCCACGGGGCGACGGTGACCGCCGTTGCCGACCATCAGGGCGCCGTCGCCGACGAGGACGGGATCGACGCCTTCGAGCTCACCGACTGGGTGCGCGAGCGGGGCACCGTGAAGGGCTTTCCAAGGGCCGGCTGGATCGACGACGACGACTTCTGGTCGTCCGACGTCGACATCTTCGTTCCGGCAGCGATCGAGAACCAGGTCCGCGCCGACAACGCCCCGATGATCCGTGCAAAGGTCATCGTCGAGGCTGCCAACGGGCCGACGACCCTCGAGGCCGAGCGCCTTCTCCAGGACCGGGGCGTCGAGATCCTCCCCGACATCCTCGTGAACGCCGGAGGCGTCATCGTGTCGTACTTCGAGTGGGTGCAGAACCGCTCGGCTCAGCGCTGGTCGCTCGACGACGTCGACTACAGGTTGAGGGACGTGCTCTGGAGGGCATGCGACGCCGTCGCCGAGGCGCGCAAGGACTACGAGGTCGAATCCCGCCGGGATGCCGCCTACGCCGTGGCCCTCAGCCGCCTCCAGGTCGTGTACCAGCAGCGCGGCATCTTCCCCTGATCCGATCCCGGGAGGTCGCCCGGGCGTTGCTACGGTCGACCCCATGGGCACCCGGACGCTTGTGTGTGGCGCCGGAGACCTGTACGACGAACTGGTCGCCCGGCTTCGTGCTCGTGGCCACCTCGTCGAGACCCTGGGTCTTTCGTCGCTGGCCGCCCGGCCCACTGCCGAAACGGCCGTGGACACCGCCGCTGCCGCACTGGGGGCCGTGGACCTCCTGGTCCACGTGCTGGAGTCCCCGGGGCAGCCGATCCCCCTGGTCGACCTCTCGACCGACGACTGGGTGGCCGTCTGCGAGGATCCGATGGTGGGCGCCCTCCACCTGCTCCAGGCCTGTCGCCCGCACCTCGGCCCCGGCAGTCGGGTCGTCCATGTGGTGCCCACCTCCGCCATGGGAGGCGCACCGGGGTTCGCCGCCACGGCGACGGCGGCCGAGGGCATCCGGGCCCTGAACAAGAGCGCTGCCCGCCAGTGGGGCACCGATGGGATCACGACCGCCGTGGTCGCCGCAGCCCCCGAACTGCTCATCGGTCCGGCGGCGAGCTCGTCGGGTGGTGCCCTCTACGGCCCGGCACTCGGACGCACCGGCGGGGCGGAGGACCTGGCCGGGATCATCGACGCCCTGGCCTCACCCGATGCCGCCTTCACGAGCGGGTCGACGATCGTTGCCGATGGCGGCACCTGGATGGCGCCGTGAGCAAGGACCTCGATGCGGGACTGCTCGGGGGCCGGGTGGCGCTGATCACGGGCGGCGCCGCCGGCATCGGCCTCGGAATCGCCACGGCGATGGCGAGGGAGGGTGCCGCGGTGGTGCTCGCCGCCCGCCGGATCGAGAACGGCGAGCCGGCCGCCGAGGCGCTCCGGGACGCCGGGCACCGGGCGCTCTGCGTGCGCTGCGACGTCACCAGCCGGATCGACCTGGAATCCGCCGTGGCCGCCACGATCGACGGGTTCGGCCACCTGGACTGCTTCGTCCACAACGCCGTCGGTGGCAGCGTCGCACCGGGCCCGATCGAAGGGATGGACGACGGCTGGCCAGGCCTGCTCGCCACGACGGTGAGGGCCTCGTTCGACGCCGCCCAGGTGGCGCACCCACACCTCGCCGCCGCCGGGGGCTCGTTTCTCCTACTGACCTCGGCGGCGGGCATGGAGGGCAGCGCCAGCCTGCCCGCCTACGCCATGGTCAAGGCGTCACAGCGGGCGCTTGCGAAGAGCCTCTCCCGGGAGTGGGGGCCGGCAGGGATCCGCGTGAACTGCATTGCCCCCGTCGCCCGTACACCGGCCATGGATCGCGCCTACAGGGCCAACCCGGACCTCGAGGAGCGACTGCTGGAACGGACGCCGCTTCGACGGATCGGTGACCCGACCGATGACATCGGACCGGTGGCGGTGTTCCTCACCAGCGACCTGGCCCGGTTCGTGACCGGCCAGACGATCGTGGCAGACGGTGGGGGGTTCCTGGGGCTCTGAGCCCGGGTGGAACCTCAGTTCGCCCGGGCGAGTGCGGCGGCGGCCCGTTGGGCGGCCACCTGACGACGACCGATGATGGGCGTGGTCGGGGCGAAGCCGGCGGTGGCGCGCTCGGACTCGGATTCGCCACCCCAGTAGCCCAACTCTCGGTTCTGGCGGGCGTAGTCCTTGCATGGACCGGCGACGGGGCAGGCATCGCACAGTTGGTTGGCCTTGGCCTCCCGTCGGACCCGGGCCTCGGGGCGTTCGGCGAAGGGGGCGAAGAACAGGTCGCTCTCTCCATGGCAGGCGGCGGCGTCGACCCAGGTCATCCGGTCGTCCGCCAGCAGGATCGCTGCTGCCACGGTCAGGTCATCGATGCGGGTAGCCAGATCGGTCATCGTGGGATCTCCTCGTCTGTCTCGATGGAGGCGGCCCCTCTGCCGTCCCCCTCATCCACGGCACGCGAACGTACGCCCTTCTGTGACGCCGGTACAGGGATTCGCGATAGTTGTTAGAGAACCTATCTATCTGTTCTAGTGATTGATAGGTCGGTGTCACATGCCTCCCCACGATTACTCCCCGGTAGCAACCACGAACAGTCGGCCCATGGCGGCGCTCGGCCACGACGGAGTGCCATGCTCTCCCCGATGAGCACGCCCGACCCGGCCAGCGACCCGGGCCCCTACTTCGACGACCTCTCGCTGGGACAGTTGCTCGACCCCGCTCCCGCCGTCACGATCGACGAGGGTGAGGCCGCCGTCTACCAGGCCATCTGCGGCGACCCCCTCGCCCTCACCCTGAGCGCACCGCTTGCGGAGGCCGTGACCGGAGCCCCCGGACGCCTGGCCAACCCGGCGCTCGTCATGCACGTCTCGATCGGCCAGAGCACGGTCGCCACCCAACGGGTCATCGCCAACCTCTTCTACCGGGGCGTGGCACTGAGCGAGACCATCCGACTCGGCGAGACCCTGCACACCACGGTCGAGGTCCGAGGGCTGCGCGAGACCACCCGTCGCGACGACCGCCCGCCCCGGGGACTCGCACTGCTAGGCATCCGCACCGTCCGGGTCGACGACGGCGCCCCGGTCGTCGACTACGAGCGCTGCGCCATGCTGAGGTTCCGCGATGAGGCTGGCGAAACCGGCCACGCAGACGACCTCGGCGGCGCAGATCCCGAGGTCGACCTGGCCGCATGGACAGAACGCATACCACCGGGTTGGGACCCCTCGCCGTTGGCCGATGCCGCCGACCGGGACTGGGCCGTCGGCGAAACCCGGGCCGACCTGATGCGCGACACCGTAACGACCGCCCCCGAGTTGGCCAGGCTCAGCCAGAACCTGGCGCCGGTGCACCGCGACGCCGCCGCCAACGAGGGCGGCCGACGACTCGTCTACGGCGGCCACACCATCGGACTGGCCCAGGCCTCCCTGGTGCGCCGCATGCCCGGCACCGCCACGGTGCTTGGCTGGCAGTCCTGCGACCACCCCGGACCCGTGTTCGAGGACGACGTGCTGTCGTGTCGCCACACGCTGCTCGACGAACAGGCGGTCGCCGGAGGTCGCCTGCGGGCCGTCCGCACCGAGGTGTCAGCCGAACGGGACGGTGAAGACGTCGGCCCGGTCCTCGACTGGCGGCTCGTGACGTGGGGCGCCTGACCCGCTAGGTCGCGACGACTCCGCGGTCGACCAGTGAGCCGATCTCGGTGGCACCGAGGCCGAGGTCGTCGGCGAGCACCTGCTCGGTGTGCTCGCCCAGTCGTGGCGCCGTTGCCGCACCCCGTCCCTCGACCCCGGCGAACGCCAGCGGCGAACCGCACACCAGGTGGCGGCCCACGCCGGGCTGGTCGAGGTCGGCGAACAGCGGGTTGACCGTCGAGCACCTCTGGTCCTCGTCGACCATTTCGATGAAGGTCCGGTAGGGACCCCAGCACACGCCCTCGGCATCGAGACCGGAGGCGACCTCAGCGAGCGTGCGTGCGGCGAACCATGGCCCGAACAGGCCGCCGAGCCGGTCGCGGGCGAGGTAGCGCTCTCCCTCGTCGACGAAGTCGACGCCCAACTCGTCGGCCAACGCCTCCACGGCATCGGTCGTGCCCGTGGCCGACTGGAGGCCCCGCCACTGCTTCGGACTGATCGCCACGACCATGACCCGGCGGCCGTCCCCGGTCGGGAAGTCTGAGCCGTAGGCGCCGTAGAGGTCGTTGCCGATGGCCTCCCGCTGCGTACCGAGCAACTGGGCCTCGGCCAGGGAGCCGAGCATGGAGACCGTCGCCAGCGCCACGTCGGACAGGGCAAGGGTCACGAGGTCGCCGACTCCCTCGAGGATCCGTCGCCGGTCGGCGGCGAGGAGGCCCACGGCGGCCATCTGCCCGCACACCAGGTCCCATGCCGGCACCACGTTGTTGACGGGCCGGGGGTCGTCGGCATGTCCCGTGACCGACGGGTAGCCCACGGCGCAGTTCACCGTGTAGTCGACAGCGGTGGTGCCGTCGTGGTTGCCGGTGATGGCGACCATCACCAGGCCGTCTCCGCGCTGACGCAGCGATTCGTACGACAGCCATCCGACGGCCGGGAAGTTGGTGAGGAAGTTGCCGGCCCGTCCGACCAGCTCGGCGACCAGGTCCTGTGCCTCGGGGTCCCCGAGGTCGACCGCCAGCGAGCGCTTGCCCTTGTTGAGTCCGTTCCAGTAGAGGCTGGCGCCGTCGGGGGTGAGCGGCCAGCGCCGGTGGTCGATGCCGCCGCCGATGCGGTCGAAGCGGATGACATCGGCCCCCAGTTGGGCCAGCGTCATGCCACCCGACGGTGCGGCGACGAAGGCGGAGCCCTCGACGACCGTCAGGCCCTCGAGCGGAAGCGACACGCTCTCTAACTCAGCGTGGCTATGTCGGCCAGCAGGTCGGCGGCGTGCTCGTCGAGCGTCGTCGAGGCGTTGAGGTCGTAGGCCCTGGCGATGGTGCCGTCGGGGCCGATCAGGTAGGAGATGCGCAGCGGGAAGGCTGCGAGTCCCCCGTCTTCCGGCCGTAGCACCTCGTAGGCCTCGCCCATCGTCCGGTCCGGGTCGGCCAGCAGGGCGTACGGGAACTGCTCGCTCTCGGCGAAGGCCTTCTGCTCCTCGACGGTGTCGAAGCTGGCGCCGACGATCACGGCGTTGGCGCCGGTGAACTCGGGGGCTCGATCACGGAGCCCCCCTCCTTCGATCGTTCAACCGGGGGTACTGGCCTTGGGGTACCACCACAGGGCCACCCACTTGCCGGCCAGGTCGTCGAGGGTGACGGTGTTGCCGTCCTGGTCGGGCACCGAGAATGCCGGCGCCGCGGTTCCTGCTTCGAGCATCGTGGTCCTTTCAGGTCCGGAGGTCGATCGATGACGACCCTAGTTGGCGGCCGCGAGGATGGCCCGATCAGCCGTCGATGGCCTCGACCATCACCGAGTCGACGGACACGGCGGGTTCGTCCACATCCGGTTCGTCATCGTCGCCTTCGAACACCTCGTCGAGTACCGACATGGCCTCTTCGAAGGCGTCGAAGACCGCGTTGTCGCCCGCGCCGCAGGCGAGGAAGAAGCCGTCGATCGCATACTCGGCCTCGCCGGGATCCTCGAACCCGTACTCCGACCCCAGGGTTTCGAGGGATGCCAGTTCGGGCAGGGCGGAGAGGAAGTCGTCCTTGCCGTCGAAGGCGTCGGCCACCCCGGCGGCCGCCGCGGACAGGTAGGCGGCGTTCGGCTGGAGTACGTCAGGGAGTTCGCCGACCAGCCAGGCCGCGTAGTCGCCGCCGGCACGCATGGTGTCGGCAAGGTCGGTGGGCGTGGCCGGTCGCCGGTCCATGTCAGCGAGCGCCGTGGCCACCCGGGCTTCGTTCTCGGCGCAGAGGCCCTCTGAGGCGGTCGGACCGTCGTAGGCGTCGGGCACGGGAACCTCCTCGAGGATCCCGACCTCGCCGTACCCGGGCTCGAGGTGGGCGCAGGCGACATAGGCGGCGTCGTTGCGGTCCTGGAACTCCTCGGTCCACTCCTCGTTCCACCATCCGGGGCCACCCATCTCGGCGTCCATGCACTCCTCGTGGGCGGCCCAGGCCTCGGTCGAGGCGATCTGCTCCTCGATCCACCTCTTCTCGTCGTCGGGAGCCAGTTCGACGCACGACTTCATGCCCTCGAGGTACGCCGACTGGGACCATTCGTCGTCGGAGTTGACGTGGCCCCCCATGCACTCCTCGTACGGGAGCATCGCCTCCATTTCGACCAGCCACTCCTCTATCTCGGCGCGCTGGTCCTCGGGTGCGAGCGACACGCACTCGCTCATGCCCCGGACGTAGGCGGCCTGCGACCACTCCTCGTCGTCGAAGCCGATGTGGCCCTCCATGCACTCCTCGTACGGGAGCATCTCCTCCATCGACTCGAGGTCACGCAGCATTTCGGCCTGAGCGTCCTCGGGCAACAGCGGCAGGCAGTCGCGCATGGCCTTGGTGTACGCCACCGACGACCACGAGTCCCGCGGCACCGCATCCTCGAGGCATTCCTCGTAGGGGCCCCACTCCTCGTCGTAGCCGCCCCGGTCGTCATCGTCCCAGTCGCCGTCACCCGCACAGGCCCCGAAGGCGAAGCCGCCGCCGTCCGAGACGGCGTCGGCGGGGTCACCGCAGCCGGAGGCCAACTTCTCGTCGTCGGAACCCGGATTGGAGTAGTCCCAGAGCACGTCGCAACTCCACGGGTCGCCGGACGTGCAGTCCCCGGCCAACACGGCCGGGTCGATCTCGGGCATGGCGGACTCGGTGCGCAACGCACCGGCACTCGTGCTCGACGAGTAGTCGTCGTTCGGTTCCATCGCCCGGTCCATCCCGCCCTCGGCCATGTCGTCGCTGCCCACCAACTCCATGGGGGCACCGAGGATCTCGCCCGCCGCCACGGGTGCGAGGAGGACGTCCTCGATGCCGAGGCCGACGTCGTCGAAGGCGCCCGAGAGTGCTGCGTCGAGCACCACGGCCATGTACTCGACCACGGTCTCGACCGGGCTGAGGTACCACGAGCCGTCGATCCTGCGCGTCACGACGAACAGGCCGTCGACGCCCAGGCCCGGTATGGCGTCCTCGAGGCAACCGTCGTGCAGGCCCGTCGACCGGTCGGGGCCACCTTCGCCCTGCAGGTCGGCCAGGTAGTCGAACGTCGCACAGGTACCCCGGATCGTCAGCGTGGCGTCGGCGGACGCAGAACCCGCACCCTCGGGAAGGGTCAACGACCCGACCAGGTGCAGTACGACATCCGATACCACGACCTTGGTGCGTTCTTCGTCGAGCACCTCCTCGGTGGTGCCGATCTCGAGCGTGATGTCGAGTGCCGGCTCCATCTCGGCGACGAGGTCCTCGACCATGTCGGCCATCTCGTCGGTGTCCATCTCCATCCCGGCGGGCACCGACTCGTTGACCTCGTCGAACAGGCCCTGGAACATGGGGAGGTGGTCGAGGAACACGGACATCTCGTCGGGTGCGACCGGGATCACCCCCTGGAGGGGATCCGCCAGGTCGATCGAGGGCACGAGCACCCCGGTCCGTATCTGGCCCAGCGCGGCATCGACCTCGGTATCGAAGTCGAAGCCGTTGACCTGGTCGATCACCACCTGGAGCACCCCGGAGGCGCTGTCGGTGCCCGTCGGCAGGCCGACCGTGGAGCCCTCGTAGTCGACCGGAGGCAGGTCGAGGAGCGTCCTCACGTATTCGAAGGAGGTGTAGAGAGGACTCACGAACCAGCGGCCCCGCTCGTGGACGACCATCACGAAGAGTTCTGATGGAAGCCTGACGTCGAGGAGGTCGCCCGACTCGTAGGCGGCCGCCTCCTCGGCCAGCATCTCGTTGATCTCACCGAGCGTGATCGACTCGTCGACGGCCTCGGCCCCCTCCCGGAGGTTGGCGTCCATGGCCGACGGATCGACCGTGATACCGAGGCCACCGTCGACGAGGTACACCTTGTGGACCCGTTCGTGGAGTGCGTCGACCCGGATGTCGAGGTCGGCGACCTGGAGGTCGATTCCTGCAAGGGGGTCGCTGCCGGCCAACGCCCCCTCCTTCTGCGCCAACTCGATCACCCGCGTGTAGAGGTCGATGGCATGGCCGACCTCGGACGGCGGAAGCATGGCCGCTGCACCCACCACGTCCTCGGCGGCCAGCGCCACGGCGAGGCCGTTGACGGCCTCCTCGGCAGAAGCCGCACCGATCACCGAGCCCTCTGAGGCGGAGCGCAGGCTCAGGATGACGGCGACGACGACGGCCGCCGCCACCAGTGCCCCCAGAAGTGTCCAGCGCCTCGAACCCGAGGCCCGGCTCGCTTCACCTACGTGGTCGGGTACCGCCGTCGTGTCCATGCGGCGAGGCTACCGCCGACCGTGGTCGAGATCCCGGCCATCCCGGCCAACCAGAGCCCCGTCCCGATGTGCGTGGCGTCGGCGACCCTCGCCGCCACTGCGACCACTACGGCGACCAGCATGACGACCCCACCGAGCAGGCCGTGGGACGGTCGCGCCCGCGGCGGTCCGGGCCAGGTCAGGAGCAGCACCGAGGCCGCTCCTACCAGTGGAACCAGGTACCAGGCGATCCCCACCCACCCGGGTGGCCCGCCGCCCAGGTCGTCGCCCACGACCACCCAGAGTTCGGCCATCCGGAACCCGGTGACCGACGAGCCGACGACCTCGACCCAGGTGGCCCAGCCACTCAGGATCGTGCCGACGGCCCCGAGCGCCACCAGGCCGACGGACAGGCGACCCGCAGCAGCAGGACCGGTGCCGGTCATGCCAGCCAGGAGACCGCCTGGACCTCGCTGTAGGCCTCGAGGCCCCAGACGCCGCGGTCGCGACCTATGCCCGACATCTTGAAGCCGCCGAACGGGGCCTCGTTATGGGGCTGGATGCTGTTGAGCGCCACGTTTCCGGACTGTAGGCGCCTGGCGATGCTGTGGGCACGTGCGGTATCACCGGCATAGACGTAACTGAACAGCCCGTAGTCGGAGTCGTTGGCGATCGACACTGCCTCGTCGTCGTCATCGTGTGGGAGCACCACGACGACCGGACCGAAGGCCTCCTCGCGCACGCAGTGCATGTCGGGGGTGCAGTCGGCCATAAGGGTCGGTGCCACGTAGTAGCCGGGCAGGTCGGGGCGCTCGCCGCCGGCGACCAGCGTGGCCCCGGCGTCGACGCCGCCACGGATGAACGCCTCGACGCTGTCTCGCTGGCGTTCGCTGATGAGCGGACCGACCAGGGTGTCGTCGTCGAGCGGGTCGCCCACCTTGAGCATCCCGGACACGGCCTCGAGGGTCGACACGAGCTGGTCGTAGAGGCTGCGGTGGCAGATGACCCTGGTGGGCGCCGTGCAGATCTGACCGCTGTGGAAGCCCCACACGCTGGCGATGGCCTGCACGGCGGCGTTCACGTCGGCGTCGTCGGTCATGACGAGGGCACCCTTGCCGCCGAGTTCCATGAGCACCCGGGTCATGGTGGCGGCGCCATTGGCGTAGATGGCCGCACCGATGGCCGACGAGCCCGTGAAGCTGACCATGTTGACGCCCGGCGAGGCGACCAGGGTCGACGGTACATCCGAGCCCGAAGAGGTCAGGACGTTGACCACACCGGGCGGGAAGCCGGCCTCGGTGATGGCCCGGCCGAGGCGCAGGATGCCGAGCGGGTCCTGGGGCGCCGGCTTGATGATGCAGGTGTTGCCCATCGCCAGCGCCGGGGCGATCTTGCCGGCCATGTTCACGAGCGGGAAGTTGTAGGGGGTGATGCAGACGACCACGCCGACCGGCTGGCGGTGGACGACGGCCCCGACGAGGCCGGCCGGACCGAGTGCGGAGGCTCCGGCGGGCATGGGTTTCTCGGCGACGTCGAGATCCCGGGGTCTCGAGTAGTAGCGAAACCGGTCCACGAAGGTGCCACCCAGTTGCAGGGTCTGTGCGATCTTCATGGTGGCGCCGGTCTCGGCCTGCACGAGGGTCGCCCAGTCGGGTGAACGTTCGGCCAGGATGTCGGCCAGGCGGCCGAGGAGGGCGCACCGCTCGGCCATGGGCGTGTCGCGCCATCCGGGGAGCGCCCGGCTGGCGGCGACGATGGCGGCCTCGGCATCGGCGACGGTGGCCTCGGGGGCGTGGCCGATGATGGCGGTGGTGCTGGGATCGACGATCTCGTAGGTGGCGGAGGTGGCAACCTCGTCGCCTCCGATGAGGAGGTTCCACTGCTCCTGGGGGTCGATCTCCATCGTCGCTCCTGGTCGGTGTGCCCCGGCCGGGGGGCCTGACTGTTCGTCAGATCGTAGGAGCCAGCCGACCGCTGCCCCAACGCCGCCGCCCCAACGCCGCCACCCCGTTCGACCCCATGCCCCGTTGGTCGGTACCGTGGTCATCGTTCAGTCCGCGTCTGATTGGGGAAGGCCGAATGCTCGACACGGTGATTCGCGGCGGCTGGATCGTCGACGGCACCGGCGACGATCGCCGGCGTGCCGACCTCGGCATCGTCGACGGTCGGATCGTGGCGCTCGGAGAGGTTGACGACGAGGCCGCCCACACGATCGATGCCGACGGCCGCGTCGTGGCCCCGGGGTTCATCGACGTCCACACCCACCTCGACGCCCAGCCCTTCTGGGACAGCACCCTCAGCCCCTCACCCCTGCACGGAGTGACCTCGGTGGTCGGGGGCAACTGCGGCTTCTCCATCGCTCCCCTGTCCGACGACCCTGCCGACGGTGCGTACCTGATGCGGATGCTGGCCCGTGTCGAGGGCATGCCGATCGAATCGCTCCAGGAGGGCGTTCCCTGGAACTGGCGCACCACCGCCGAGTACCTCGACGCGATAGAGCCCCACCTGGCCATCAACGCCGGCTACAAGGTCGGACACTCGGCCCTGCGACGGGTGGTGATGCACGAGGAGTGCACCGGACGCGAGGCCACACCCGACGAGTTGGCCGCCATGTGCGACCTGCTGCGGGACGGGCTGGCGGCAGGGGCACTCGGCTTCTCGTCATCCTGGTCACGCACCCACAACGACGGCGACGGCCACATGGTCCCCAGCCGCTACGCACACCGCGACGAACTCATCGAACTCTGCCGGGTGGTCGGCGAGTTCCCCGGCACGGGCATCGAGTTCCTGCCCATGGCCGGCCGGCACGAGGACTGGGCCGTCGAGTTGATGACCGACATGTCGCTGGCCGCCGGCGGTCGCCAACTCAACTGGAACGTCCTCACGGTCAGCGCCGCAAGCCTCGACGATGCCCGCCACCGGATGCGGTCCGGTCCCTACGCCGCCGAGCGCGGCGCCAGGGTCGTCGCCCTCACGGTGCCCGTCACCTTCGGGCTGCGCATGTCGTTCGCCAGCGGCTTCATCCTCGATGCCCTCCCCGGCTGGGAGGAGGCGATGCTGCTCCCGAGGGAGGCCAAGAAGCGCCTGCTCTCCGACCCCGACCAGCGGCGCCGCCTGGGGCAGCAGGCGCAACAGGACAGTCCCTTCCGGGGGCTCGCCAGGTGGGAGACCCAGGTCATCTTCGACACGTTCGCCCCCGAAAACGACGGCTACTCGGGCCGCACGGTCGGCGACGTGGCCGCCGAACTCGGCAAGGAGCCCTTCGACGCCCTGGTCGACATCGCCCTGGCAGACGACCTGTTGACCTCGTTCGGCCGGGAGGACCCCTTCCAGTCCCGGGAGGACTGGGAGGCCCGGATCGGCGTCTGGCGGGACGAGCACGTGGTGGTCGGTGCATCCGACGCCGGCGCCCACCTCGACATGTTCGGCACCTTCAACTTCACCACCCGCCTCATCGGGGGAGCCGTCCGGGAACACGGCCTGATCGACCTCGAGGAGGCGGTGCACCTGCTGACCGCAAGGCAGGCCGACCTCTACGGAATGGTCGACCGGGGCCGGATCGCCGAGGATGCCCACGCCGACCTGGTGGTCTTCGACGAGCACAGCATCGGATCCGACCCGCTCAGCCTGCGGGCCGACCTCCCCGGCGGTGCCGCCCGCCTGTACGCCGGTTCGTCCGGCATCGACGAGGTGCTGTGCGCCGGCGTTCCCGTAGTGAGCGGCGGTGACTTCACCGAGGCCCGCCCGGGCCGCGTGCTGCGAAGCGGCACGGACACCCGCTGAGCCCCGTGGACCAGGGAGGGGAACCGATCGTGACAGGGAACCGTTCCTTCTTCCTCGAAGAGGCCCTCGACGCCTACGTGCAGGCCCACTCACCGCCCGTCGACGACGTGCAACGGTCGCTGATCGAGGCGACCGCCTCGCTCGGCCCGATCGCCCGGATGCAGGTGGCGCCCGACCAGGCTGCCTTCCTCGCCCTGCTGGTCGCCGCCGTACGCCCGATGTTCGCCGTCGAGGTGGGCACCTTCACCGGCTTCTCCTCGCTCGCCATCGCCCGAGCGCTCCCCGATGGCGGCCGCCTACTGTGCTGCGACGTCTCGGCCGAGTGGACCGACATCGCCCGCGAACACTGGTCCAGGGCCGGTGTCGACGACCGCGTCGACCTCGTGGTCGCCCCCGCCCTCGACACGCTGCGGGCGCTGCCCACCGACCGGGAGGTCGACTTCGCCTTCCTCGACGCCGACAAGGCGGGCTACCTCGCCTACTACGAGGAGATGGTGCCCCGCCTGTCCCCGCACGGCCTCATCGCCGTCGACAACGTGTTGTGGTCCGGCAGGGTGCTCGACGCCGGGGCCGACGACGCCGACACCGTGGCACTGAAGGAGTTCAACGACCACGTCATGTCCGACGACCGGGTCACCTCGGTGCTGCTCTCCGTGGGCGACGGCATCAACCTCATCCGACGGGCCTGAGGCATGTGCCACACGGACCCGACTCGGCCCCGCAGGCCGGGCACTGGATAGGCTCCGAACCTACCGGCCGGTAACCCACCGGACCGCGGATCAACCAGGAGCCCCCACCATGGCCGAAGCCGTCATCGTCGCCACCGCCCGCACTCCGATCGGACGGGCCGCCAAGGGCAGCCTCGTCGAGGCCCGCCCCGACGACATGTCCGCCTTCATCATCGACGACGTCCTGGGCAAGGTCCCGGAACTCCCCCGCGACCAGGTCGAAGACGTCATCTGGGGGACCGGGCAGCCCGGTGGCGAACAGGGCTACAACGTGGCCCGCGTCGCTGCACTTCTGGCAGGACTCGACGCTCCCGGCGTCACCGTCAACCGCTACTGCTCCTCGTCGCTCCAGACCATCCGCATGGCTGCCCACGCCATCAGGGCCGGCGAGGGCGACGCCTTCGTGACCGGCGGCGTCGAGTGCGTCAGCCGCTACCAGTTCGGCGCCGCCGACAACGGTCCCCACAACGCCGAGTTCGCCGACGCCGAGGCCCGCACCGCCGGCCGCACCGGCGAGGACACCGACGGGTGGACACCACCGGAGGGCCTACCCGACATCTACATCGCCATGGGCCAGACCGCAGAGAACGTCGCCCAGCACATGGGAGTCTCCCGCCAGGCCCAGGACGAATGGGGTGTGCGCTCCCAGAACCGGGCCGAAGCCGCCCGGGACCGAGGCTTCTTCGAGCGCGAGATCACCCCCTACACCCTCCCCGACGGCACCGTCGTCAGCCAGGACGACGGCATACGCGCCGGCACCACCTACGAGAAGGTCTCACAGCTCAACCCGGTGTTCCGCCCCAACGGCACGGTCACGGCCGGCAACGCCTGCCCGCTCAACGACGGTGCCGCCGCCGTGGTCGTCATGAGCGACACCCGGGCCGCCGAGCTCGGACTCACCCCTCTGGCCCGAGTCGTCGCTTCCGGCGTCTCGGCCCTCGACCCCGAGATCATGGGCCTCGGCCCGATCGGCGCCATCGAACAGGCCCTCGGCCGGGCCGGCATGACCGCCGACGACATCGACCTGTTCGAGATCAACGAGGCCTTCGCCGCTCAGGTGCTGCCCTCAGCCGACGCCGTCGGCATCGACCTCGACAAGCTCAACGTCAACGGCGGCGCCATCGCCCTGGGCCACCCCTTCGGCATGACCGGCGCCCGCATCATGACCACGCTGCTCAACGGCCTCGAGGACTCCGACAAGGAGTTCGGAGTGGAGTCCATGTGCGTGGGTGGCGGACAGGGCATGGCGATGGTGGTCCAGCGACTCAACTGAGCCCCGGTTCTCCCCCGGGCGTCCGAGTGGGGCGTCGGACCCGGTGCGCTACCCCTGGCCGCCAGAGGCTTCCTGGACGGAGACCTTGCCGGCGCTGATCCACGGCATCATGGCCCGCAGTTCCTCGCCGACCTTCTCGATGCGGTGCTCCCTGCCCTCGGCCTCGAGGCGGTAGAAGTTCTCGCGGCCCGAACGGGCCTCGGCGACCCACTCCTCGGCGAAGGCGCCTGACTGGATCTCCGAGAGGATCTGACCCATCGTGGAGCGGACGTTGTCGTCGATGACCCGGGGGCCACGCGAAAGGTCGCCGTACTCGGCGGTGTCGGACACCGAGTAGCGCATCCCGCCGATGCCCTGCTCGTACATGAGGTCCACGATGAGCTTCAACTCGTGGAGGCACTCGAAGTAGCAGATCTCCGGTTGGTAGCCGGCGTCGACGAGGATGTCGAAGGCGCTGCGGACCAGTTCGGTCAGGCCTCCGCACAGGACCACCTGCTCGCCGAACAGGTCGGTCTCGCACTCCTCGGTGAACGTGGTCTCGATCACTCCGGCCCGGGCACCGCCGATCCCGTCGGCGTAGGCGAGGGCCAGCGCCTTGGCTCCGCCCGTCGGATCCTGCTCGATGGCGATGAGGCACGGCACGCCGCCGCCCTCGACGAAGGTGCGGCGCACCAGGTGGCCGGGACCCTTCGGGGCGATCATGATCACGTCGACGTCCTCGGGCGGGCTGATGAGGTCGAACCGGATGTTGAACCCGTGTGAGAACGCCACGGCGTCACCGGGGTTCAGGTTCGGGGCGATGTGCTCCTCGTAGATAGCCGCCTGGTCGGTGTCGGGCAGCAGCAGCATCACGACATCGGCCCAGGTGGTGGCGTCGGCGATCGACTTCACGTCGAGGCCGGCCTCGGTGGCCTTGCCGACCGATCTCGAGCTCTCCCGCAGGCCGACGCAGACGTCGATACCCGACTCCTTGAGGTTCAGCGCATGGGCGTGGCCCTGGGAGCCGTAGCCCAGGATCGCCACCTTGCGATCCGCTATCGCCGAGCGGTCCACATCCTGTTCGTAGTACACGTTCGCCATGGGAGGTCCTCCTGTTTTTTCGTTGTGGAAATGGTCGAAGGGGTTCGGGCGCCGGGTCAGGCGTCCTCGTCGAGGACGGGCAGGGCGACGCGGCCCGTGCGCTGCAACTCGACGATGCCGAAGGGTCGCAACAGGTCCTCGAACTCGTCGATCCGCTTCGGCGGACCGACCAGCGACAGCATCATGCGGTCGGCACCCACGGACAGCACCTTGCCGCCGGCCCGGTCGAGCTGCTCGACGAGTTCGTCTCGACGGTCCGGCTCGGCCTCGACGGTCACGATCATGAGCTCGCGCTCGACTGCGCTACCGGGGTGGAGTTCCCGGATCTCGACCACGTTGACGAGCTTGTCGAGTTGCTTGACGACCTGTTCCAGCGGCGCAGATTCGACGTCGACGACGATCGTGAGGCGGCTGAAGCGGTCATCGTCGGTAGGCGCCACGGCCAGGGACTCGATGTTGAAACCGCGGCGTGCGAACAGGCCGGCAACCCGGGCCAGCACACCGGACTTGTTCTCGACCGTGACCACGAGCGTGTGGTACCGGTAGTCGGGTTCGGCGACGTTCATCGGGACAGGTCCGCCTGCGAGGGGGGCACGACGAGGTCCGAGTTGGTGGCGCCGGCGGGCACCATCGGGTACACCTTCTCCTCGGCCATGACCCGGAAGTCGATGACGACCGGGCGGTCGTCGATCTCGTTGGCCTTGGTGATGGCGTCGTCGATCTCGTCGGGGTCGTCGACTCGCATGGCCTCGCATCCCATGGACTGCGCCCACATCTTGTAGTCGGGCACGTCCTTCGACAGGAAGACCTCGGAGTAGCGCTCGTCGTAGAACATCTCCTGCCACTGGCGGACCATTCCCAGGTAGGAGTTGTTGAGCAGCGCCACCTTGATCGGGAACCCCTCGACCGTGGCGGTGACGAGCTCCTGGGCGGTCATCTGGAAGCAGCCGTCGCCATCGACGGCCCAGACCGTGCGGTCGGGCATTCCGGCCTTGGCGCCGATGGCGGCCGGGATCGAGTAGCCCATCGTGCCGAGGCCGCCGGAGTTGATCCAGGTGTAGGGGTGGTCGAACCTCCAGTACTGGCTGGCCCACATCTGGTGCTGGCCGACCCCCGATGCGACGATCGTGTCGTCGGGCGAGAGGTCGCGCAGGCGCTCGATGACGTACTGGGGCTTGAGGGCCTGACCGGGCTCCCAGGCCTCGTAGGCCAGCGGGAAGCGCTCCTGCCAGCCGCTTATCCGCGAGTGCCAGGCACCCCGGTCGGCGTCACCTAGCCCGTTTGCCTGCAGGTCTGCGATCAGAGCCTCGACGGCGACGCGGCAGTCGCCCTGGATGGCTACGTCTGCACGGCGGACCTTGCCCAACTCTGCGCTGTCGATGTCGACGTGGACGACCCTGGCATCGGGGGCGAAGCCGTCGAGGCGGCCGGTGACCCGGTCGTCGAAGCGGGCCCCGAGGGCGACGAGCAGGTCGGCCTCCTGCATGGCGGTGACGGCCGTGAAGTTCCCGTGCATGCCGGGCATGCCGAGGCACAGGTCGTGGCTGTCCGGGAAGGCACCCCGGGCCATGAGCGTGGTGACGACGTGGATGCCCGTCAACTCGGCGAGTTGTCGCAGCACCTCGGCGGCACGGGCCTTGAGGATGCCCCCGCCCACGTACAGGACCGGGCGTTCGGCAGACCGGATCATGTCGGCGGCAGCGGCGATGTCGGAGGCGTCGACCCCGGTGTCCGGGTCATAGCCCGGGAGGTCCATCTCTATGTCGTCCGACCACTCCGTCGCCGAAGCGGGGTTGCCGGGGTCGACGATGTCCTTGGGGATGTCGACGAGCACCGGACCGGGTCGGCCCGTGGTGGCGATGTGGAACGCCTCCTTGACGACCCGGGGGATGTCCTGTGCCTCGGTGACGAGGAAGTTGTGCTTGGTGACCGACATGGTGATGCCGGTGGTGTCGCACTCCTGGAAGGCGTCGGTGCCGATGGCGGCAAGGGGCACCTGGCCGGTGATGCACACCAGTGGCACGGAGTCGAGGTGGGCATCGCAGAGGGCGGTGACGACGTTGGTGGCGCCGGGCCCACTGGTGACCATCATGACCCCGGGCCTGCCGGTGGCATGCGCATAGCCGGATGCCATGTGGCCGGCACCCTGCTCGTGGCGGACCAGGACGTGGCGGATGGACGAGTCGATGAGCGGGTCGTAGACCGGCAGGATCGCCCCGCCGGGCAGCCCGAACAGCAGATCGACGCCCTCGTTCTCGAGGGCCCTGATCAGCGCCTGACCGCCGTCCATGGGTGTCGTCGTCATGTGTCCTACTGAAGGTGGTTGGGAGGGGTGGGATAGGTGATCGGCAACCGTGCCGAAAAAGCGAACGACCTCCCGTAGCGGGAGGTCGGGGCACGCGGACGGTGGGTCCGGTGCCTACCGCAGTACCCGTACCTCATGCGCCGTGGTCATGGCTGACAAGTATCGCCGGGTCGTGCACGGGCGACAACCTGCCCGGCCCCTACGCCCTGGTGACGGCGCCCTGGTCGGCACCCTGGGCGAGGGCGGCGTACTTGGCGAGGAAGCCGGAGGTGTAGCGGGGCTCGAAGGGCTTGAGGTTGGCCCGCCGCTCGGCCAGTTCGGCCTCGTCGACCATCAGGTCGATGGTGTGGGCCCGCACGTCGATCACGATCCGGTCGCCTTCGGCGATGAGGGCGATGGGTCCGCCGTCGATGGCCTCAGGGGCGACGTGGCCGACGCAGAAGCCGTGGGTACCGCCTGAGAAGCGGCCGTCGGTGACGAGCGCCGCATCGCCGCCACGGCCGGCGCCCTTCATGGCGCCGGTGATGGCGAGCATCTCGCGCATGCCGGGGCCGCCCTTGGGTCCCTCGTAGCGGATGACGACGATGTCGCCGGCCTCGATGCGGTCGTCGAGCACGGCGGCCATGGCGTCGTCCTCGCCGTCGAACACGCGGGCCCGTCCGTCGAAGTGGTCGACATCGAGACCAGCCACCTTGACCACGGCCCCCTGCGGGGCCAACGATCCGCTCAGCACGGCGATGCCACCGATGTTGTGGATGGGGTCGTCGAAGGCGTGGATGACCTCGCCGTCTGGGGCGGGCGGGTCGAGCAGCGCCAGGTTCTCGGCAACGGTCCGGCCGGTGACGGTGACCTCGTCGCCGTGCAGGAGGCCCTCTTCGAGGAGCATCTGCATCACAACCGGCACACCGCCGATGCGGTCGATGTCGACCATGTGGTAGTTGCCGTGCGGCTTGGTGTCGGCGAGGTGCGGCACCCGGGCGGCCACCCGGTTGAAGTCGTCGAGCTCGAGAGCCACGCCGGCCTCGAAGGCGATCGCCAGCAGGTGCAGCACGGCGTTGGTGGAACCCCCCAGCGCCATGACGACGGCAATGGCGTTTTCGAATGCGGCCATGCTCATGATCTGGCGTGGTCGGATGTCCTCGCGGAGCAACTGCATCACGGCGGTGCCGCTGGCGTAGGCGCTGTCCCCACGGCGGCCGTCGATTGCGGCGGCCGATGCCGAACCCGGCAGCGACATGCCGATCGCCTCCCCCACCGCCGCCATGGTGTTGGCGGTGAACATGCCGGCGCAACTGCCGATGGTGGGGCAGGCGGCACGCTCGATGGCGAGCAGTTCGTCGTCATCGATGCCGCCCACGGCGTGGGCGCCTACGGCCTCGAACACGCTGACCACGTCGAGCTTCTGGTCACCGTGCTCGCCCGGCATGATCGAGCCGCCGTAGACGAACACCGATGGCAGGTCTATTCGGGCGGCGGCCATGAGCATCCCGGGCAGGGACTTGTCGCAGCCGGCGAAGCTGACGAAGGCGTCGAACCGCTCGGCGTGCATGACGGCCTCGACCGAGTCGGCGATGATCTCGCGGCTTACGAGGCTGGCACGCATGCCCTCGTGGCCCATCGAGATGCCGTCGCTGACGGCGATGGTGTTGAACTCCATCGGAAAGCCGCCGGCGGCGGTGACGCCCTCCTTGCAACGCTTTGCGAGGGCGTCGAGCGGCAGGTTGCAGGGTGTGACCTCGTTCCACGACGAGGCAACGCCGACCTGGGCCTTGTCGAAGTCGTCCTCGGTCATACCGACGGCACGCAGCATGGCCCGGGCGGGGGCACGGCTGTCACCGTCGGTGACCTCGTGCGAACGGGGTTTCATGTTGGATGAGGCTGGCGGGTTCGTGGTGTCACTCATGGCCTGCAGGCTAGGGGCGGACAGGGGCCGTGACATCGGCGGGACCTACGATCCCACCGTGCGCCCGGTGGACCGAGAACTGCTGCGACTGGCGGTACCGGCGCTCGGAGCGCTGCTCGCCGAGCCGCTCTACGTGCTGGCCGACACGGCGGTGGTCGGGCACCTGGGAACCTCGGAACTGGGCGGCCTGGCGGTCGCCTCGGCTGCGCTGCTGTTCGGCTACGGGCTGTGTGTGTTCCTCGCCTACGGCACGACGGCGGCGATCGCCCGGCTGACCGGCGCCGGCCAGGACCGCAGGGCCGCCCACCAGGCGGTGCAGGGGCTCTGGCTGGCACTCGCGCTCGGCGTGGTCCTGGCGGTGCTCGGCGCTGTGTTCGCCGGTCCCCTCCTGCGCCTGCTGGGCGCCGGGGGCGAGGTGCTGGCCCAGGCGGACACCTACTTCCGGATCAGCCTGCTGGGAACACCGGCGATGCTGATGATGCTGGCCGGCGTCGGCTACCTGCGGGGTGTCAAGGACACGGTCCGCCCGCTGTGGGTGGCGGCCGGCACGGCCGTCGTGAACCTGGTGCTCGAGGTGGTCCTCATCTACGGGTTCGACCAGGCCATCGGGGCTTCGGCAGCAGCGACGGTCGTGGCCCAGTGGCTGGGCGCCGGTTGCTACCTGGCGTGGATCGGCCGCGGTGTCCGTCGCCTCGACGTGTCGCTGGCACCCGACGTGCAGGTCATCGGGCGCATGCTCGTAGTGAGCGCCGAACTCATGGTCCGCAACCTCTCGACGACCGGCACGTTACTGGTCGCTACTGCGGCGGCGACCCGGATCGGCGTCGTGGACGTGGCCGCCCACCAGGTGGCGTTCCAGGCCTGGATGGTGCTGGCCCTGTCGATGGATGCCGTGGCGATCGCAGCCCAGGCGATGGTCGGCAGCCTGCTGGGCGCCGACGACCCGGACGGCGCCCGTTCCGTGGGGAGGAGCGTCATCGGCTGGTCGATCGCCATCGGCGCCGTGCTGGGTGCTGTGATCGCCGCCTCGCACGGGGTGCTGGGCCAGGTCTTCTCGGCGGACGAGGCCGTGGTCGCCCTGGCTGGCTTCCTGCTGCTGCACGTGGGGCTCATGGCGCCGCTCTCCGGGGTGGCGTTCGCCCTGGACGGCATCCTCATCGGCGCCGGCGACCAGCGGTTCCTGGCGTGGGCGATGGCCGGCGCTGCAGCGGTGGCGGTACCGGTGATGGTCGCGACCCGGCTCGCGGGCCTCGGAATCGGCCCGCTGTGGGCCGGGATCTGGGCCTTCATGGGCGTCCGGGGGATCAGCCTGTGGGCCCGCTTCCGCAGCGGTCGGTGGCAGGTGGTCGGCGCCGGAACCTGATCCGGCGACGGCGCTATGCGCCCAGCACCACCGAGGGGTCGGGGACGACATGGCGGGCCAGCCACTGGAAGGTCCGCCAGCCGATGGTGCTGCACCCGAGGGTGCCGGCCACCACCTTGGCGGATTCGTCGGAGATGGGTTGCGGGTCGATGGCCTTGACATGGACCTCGGCGACGCGTTCGGCCATGGCGAAAAGCCCGATCGCCTCCCCCGGTGATGCCCCACCGGCCAGGAGCCCGTGGTTGCGCAGAATGCACAGGCGTGTGGCACCCATGGCCCTGGCAATCGCGCGTCCGCCGTCGAGCGTGGTGACCTCGAGGTCCTCGCCCCGGTAGATCGACTGGTCGTAGACGAACACACACGACTCCTGGGAGATCGGCTGGAAGGGCCGCACGTTGGCCGACCACGGCGTCCCGAATGCGGTGTGGGTGTGTGCCGCCGAGACGAGGTCTGGGCGGGCGTCGAGGATCGGCCAGTGGATGTTGTGCGCGGCGTAGTTGATTCCGCCCCCGAAATGCCCTTCGACGACCGAGCCGTCGGGCCCGACCAGCGAGAGGTTGTCGACCGTGGCCGCCCAGAACGGGATGCCGTGGGCGAGCACCCAGAAGTGGTCGGACCGTTCGGGGTCGCGGGCTGAGATGTGGCCGTCGCCGAGTTGGCCCCAGCGCATCGCAGAGAAGATGCGGTAGCCGATGGCCACCTCCCACTTGCGCAACTGGCGCATCTCTACAGGGTCGGCGGGTACCGGTGGGTCGACCTCGTAGCCCATCTCGGGGTAGCGGTCCAGTTCGAGTGCCATGGGCGTACCTCTCCTTCCCCGTTTCTCCTCGTTCAGGCCTCGGCGGAGCGGCTGGCCAGCAGTTCGTTGACGATGCGGCCGTCGGCCTGGCCCCGGGTGGCCTTCATGACCTGGCCGACGAAGAAGCCGGCCTTCTTCTTGCGTTCCTTGTCGTCGCCGCCGACGAAGCCTGCCCAGTCGTCGGGGTGGTCGGCGATGAGCCGGTCGACGAGGGCTTCGAGTTCCGAGGTGTCCATGGCCTCGAAGCCATGGGTGGAGGCGTGCGTGGCAGGGTCACCACCGGAGGCCACGAGGTCGGCGAGCACGCTCTTGGCCTGGGTGGCGGTGAGGTCACCGCCGGTCTCCATCGCCACGAGCGCAGCGAACGGGGCGGCGGTCAACTCGCCGACGCCGTCGGCGAGGTTGTTCGCGATATGGACCAGCACCCGCGCCGCATCGGCCCCTGCGGCGATGGTGTCGACCGCCAGGTCGTCCATGCCCCGTTCGACCGTGAGCGCCGTGTCCGACGGCTCGACGCCGGCGGCGTCGGCCAGGCGCCGGCGACGCTCACGGGGCAGCATCGGCAGGGCGGCACGGACCTCGGCGATCCACTCGTCGGAGGGCTCGACGGGAACGAGGTCGGGTTCGGGGAAGTAGCGGTAGTCGTAGGCCTCTTCCTTGGAGCGGAGCTTGTGGGTGCGTCCGTCGTCCTCGTTCCAGTGGCGGGTCTGCTGTTCGACCTTGTCTCCCGACTCGATGAGGTCGACCTGTCGGCGGGCCTCGTACTCGATGGCCCTCCCCAGGGACCGCAGCGAGTTGATGTTCTTGACCTCGCAGCGGGTGCCGAGCCCGGCGGTGCCCTCCCGGCGCACCGAGACGTTGCAGTCGACCCGCATAGACCCCTCCTCCATCTTCCCGTCTGAGGCGCCGATGGCTACGAGGATGGCCCGCAGTTCGGAGACATACGCCCGTGCGTCCTCGGCGCAGCGCATGTCGGGGGCGCTGACGATCTCGATGAGCGGCACGCCCGCCCGGTTGTAGTCGATGAGCGAGTGGCCGGCCTCGTGGATGCGGCCGCCACCACCCACGTGCGTGGACTTGCCGGTGTCCTCCTCGAGGTGGGCCCGCTCGATGCCGATGCGGCGCCCGTCGGGGAGTTCGAGGCTGCCGACGCCGTTGATCGGCTGGTCGTACTGGGAGATCTGGAAGTCCTTGGGCATGTCCGGGTAGAAGTAGTTCTTGCGGGAGAACACGGACGGCTGGATCACGCATTCGAGGGCCAGGCCGACCCGGATGGCCAACTCGACGGCCTTTTCGTTGAGTACCGGAAGCGAGCCGGGCAGGCCCAGTGAGACGGGGTCGATGTTGGTGTTGGGCTCGCCGCCGAACCGGTTGAGTGCGGACGAGAACATCTTGGTGACGGTGGCCAGTTCGGCGTGGACCTCGAGGCCGATCACGACCTCCCAGCCCGGGATGAGGGCCTGGTCGCTCATGGAGCCGCCCCTTCCAGTACGGCCGCCGCCCGGAACATGGTGGCCTCGTCGAGGGCCGGTGCCAGGACCTGCACGCCGACGGGCAGGCCGTCGTCGCCGGTACCGAACGGCACCGACATGGACGGATGGCCGGCCAGGTTCGACGGGATCGTGCAGACGTCGGCGAGGTACATCATCATCGGATCGTCGGTTCTTTCGCCCACGGGGAAGGCCGTGGTCGGGGCGGTCGGCGACAGCAGCAGGTCGAACGTCTCGTAGGCCCGGGCGAAATCGCGTTGGATCAGGGTGCGGACCTTCTGGGACCTCCCGTAGTAGGCGTCGTAGTAGCCGGCCGACAGGGCGTAGGTGCCGAGCATGATGCGGCGCTTCACCTCGTCGCCGAAGCCGGCGGTACGGGTGGCGGTGTTCATCTCGGGTGCGGTGTCGGCGTCGACCCGCAGGCCGAAGCGGACGCCGTCGAAGCGGGCCAGGTTCGACGATGCCTCGGCGGGGGCGATCAGGTAGTAGGCGGACAGGCCGTAGATGGTCGACGGGACGGAGGCGTGTTCGACGGTGGCGCCGGCGGTCGCCAGCGCCTCGGCGGCCTGCTCGACCCTTGCCCGGACGTCGTCGGCGATGCCCTCGACGCTGGCCGCCCGGTCGGGGCCGCCCATGAGTTCCGAGATGATGCCGATGCGGAGGCCTTCGACGCCCTGTCCGAGGACGCCGAGCAGGTCGGGGAACGCCTCGGGGATCGAGGTCGAGTCGCGGGGGTCGTGCCCGCCGATGGCCTCGAGCAGCAGCGCCGCATCCTCGACGGTTGCGGCGAACGGGCCGATCTGGTCGAGGCTGGAACCGAAGGCCACGAGCCCGTAGCGGGAGACCCGGCCGTAGGTGGGCTTGACGCCGACCGTGCCGCAGAGTGCGGCAGGCTGGCGGATCGAGCCGCCCGTGTCGCTGCCGAGGGCCAGCGGTGCGAAGCCTGCGGCCACGGCGGCGGCAGATCCACCGGACGATCCGCCGGGCACCCGGGTGGTGTCGAGCGGGTTGAGCGTGGGTCCGAAGGCGGAGTTCTCGGTCGAACTGCCCATGGCGAACTCGTCGCAGTTGGTCTTGCCGATGACGACGGCACCGGCTTCGGCGAGGCGTTCGACGGCGGTGGCGTCGTAGGGCGGGCGCCAACCCTCGAGGATCCTCGAACCACACGTGGTGTCGATGCCGCGGGTGCAGAGGTTGTCCTTGAGGGCGACCGGCACGCCGGTCAGCGGGCCTGGGTCCCCACCGTCGGCGATGCGCCGGTCGAGTTCCTCGGCCCTGGCAAGGGACTCGTCGGCCAGCACCAGGTTGAAGGCGTGGATCTCGTCCTCGTGGGCGTCGATGGCGGCCAGGTGTTCCTCGACCACGGAGAGGGCGCTGCGCTCACCGGCCCTGACGGCGGCTGCGGTGGATCGGACGCTCACGGCGCCTCTCCGAGCACCGGCGGGACCCGGAAGCGGCCATCCTCGACCGAAGGAGCGGCGGCGAGGACCTCTGCGCGGACGTCGTCGTTGCCGGGCTCGTCCGCCCGCAGCACGTTGACAAGGGGAAACGGGTTGGCCATCGGCGGTACATCGTCGAGGTCGAGGGCATCGAGGTCGGCTGCGTGGTCGAAAACGTCGGCCAACTGCCCTGTGAATGCATCGAGTTCGTCGTCGGTCAGGGCAAGGCGTGCCAGGTCCGCCACATGGGCGACGTCTTCCCGGCTGAGGCGCGGGTTCTCCGGCGAGGTCACGGCAGTGAGGGTAGGGCCACGGTCGGCAAGTCAGTCGACCGGGTCGTCGGTGCTCTCCGAGCCGTCGACGGGCGGTTCGACACCTTCGAGTACAAGGACGACCCGTTCGGTCGGTGATGCCTCCTCACCCGCTGTCGGAGTCTGCGAGGCGACCGTTCCGACGTTCTGTCCATCTGTCGAATCGACGGCCTCGACGATCTCGATGATCCGGAAGCCGGCGGCGGCCAGCCGGGCCTCGGCGGCGACCAGCTCGTGGCCGACCACGTCGGGGACGGGTCGCGGGACCGGCCCGATCGACACGACGACCTCGATTGCAGCCCCGAACGGCACCTCCCCGTCGGGGGCCGGGGTGAGCGAGACGACGGCGCCCGCCGCTACGAACTCGTCGTGGGCCTCGACGAGCGTCGCCTCGAGGCCGAGGGCGGTCAGGGCGGTCACGGCCTCCTCGGCGGAGCCCTCGACGAGGCCGACCGGCACGGTCCGCGGTGCAGCACCGGCGGAGACGATCAGGTCCACGCCGTCGCCCCTGGGCAACTCGGTGACCACGGCAGCCACCTGGAGGACGATCCCCGCCTCGGCCTCGTCGTCGTGGGCCTCGGCGACCGTGCCGACCGTCAGGTCGGCGGCCTCGAGCAGGCGGGTGGCCTCAGGGAGGCTCAGCCCCACGAGTCCGGTCGGTACGGCCACCCGGGTGGAACCGAGAGAGACGACGAGGACGACCGTTCCGCCCTCCTCGAGTTCGGCGCCCCTGTCTGGTTCGGTGGCGATCACCTTGCCCTCGAGGGTGCCGTCCCTTCGTTCGTAGCGGAGTTCCACCACCCAGCCGGCCTCCTCGATCGAGGCGACAGCATCCGCCTCGTCGACACCCCTCAGGAGCGGCACCAGGGCTGTCGAGTCCTGGTTTCCCTGCCAGAGTGCTGCGCCTCCGAGGGCGGCGGCGACCACCATCAGGCCGGCCACCAGCACCCACGGAGCGCGCCGGCTCGGGCCGACGACCCTTTCCGGCCTGGCTTCTGCCGGCGCCCTGGTCCTGGGGACGACCGGGACCTCGCCCGACAGCGGGGCGACACCGATCTCTCCTGGGCCGACCAGCGGGAGGGGCTCGGGCCGCAACAGCCCGGTCGATGCATCGAGGAGCAGCCGGCCGAACTCGCCGGCAGTGGGACGACGGTTCGGGTCGACGACCCCGGCCCGGGCAACGGCAGGACCCAGAGGCCCCAGGGACGCCGGCACGGGTACGTCCCGGCGGCGGCGGGCCCGCAGCGTGCCGACCAGGGTGTCCTCGACGAACGGCAGGTGGCCGGTCACGGACTCGACGAGCACCAGTGCCAGTGCGTAGACGTCGGAGCGGCCGTCCAGCGGCTGCCCCTTGGCCTGTTCGGGCGACGCAAAGCGGGCGGTGCCGACGATGCCCTCCACGAAGATGTCGGTACGTGACGTCTCGGCCAGCGCACCCGCCAGGCCGAAGTCCGAAATCTTGAGGTGGCCGTCCTGGCTGAACAGCAGGTTGGCCGGCTTGAGGTCCCGGTGCACGACGCCCATCTGGTGGGCGTGGTCCAGCGCCCGGCACACCTCGAGGCCGACGACGAGGGCCTGTGAGTGCGACAGGGTCCTGCCCGTGGCGAGGAGGCTGCGGAGGCTGCCGCCGGCGAGGTACTCGGTGACGAGGTAGGCCGAGCCGTCGACGCCCCAGTCGTAGACGGTGAGGATGTTGGGGTGCTGGAGGCCGGCGGCGATGCGGGCCTCTTCGCCGAGCTTGTCGACGAACATCGGATCACCGGCGAGGGCCTCGTGGAGTACCTTGACGGCGACGTGACGACCCAGGTCCAGGTCGTCGGCGGCGTAGACCGTGCCGGAGGCTCCGGTGCCGATCGCCCGCCCGAGGGCGTACCGGCCACCGAGTACGCGTGCGGGGGGCTGGTCAGGTCCCGGCCCCGCCGGTCCGGACTCCCGTGGGGATCCGTCGGTCACGGCAGCGAGGCTAGCCCCTGCCCCGACGGGTGCTCGCTAGCCTGCGCCGGGTGAACCGTCGGAACGCCCTCGTCATCAGCGTGCTGTTCGCACTGGGGGCCGGCGCCCTGGCGGCTGCTGTGCTGGTGGCCGGCAGCGATGGCGGCGATGTCGAGGTCGATTCGAACCCGGCGGTGCGCGAGTTGCTGCCGCCGCGCAACGACTCCGTCCTGCCGCAGTCCAATGTGGGGGCGATCCTGTCGGCCGGCTGGTCCGGCGAGATCCTCCACATCGGCGGCACGATCATCCCACTCGACCAGCAGCGGCTCGAGCCGGCGCTCAACTCGGTGGTCTTCCGGCCCGGCGACGGGCGGGCGCTGCGGCGCCTGCCGCCCGGTGACCTGTGTGCCACGGTGCGCTACTGGCCGACCCGCACCCCGGACCGGACGGCGACGATCGACTGGTGCTTCCGCGTCGACAGCTGAGGCGCTACCCGGGTAGTTCGCCGGTGGCGAGGAGGCGTTCGAAGGCGGGCAGGTCGAGCACCGGGATGCCGAGTTCCCCGGCCTTCGTCAACTTCGTGCCAGCGTTCTCGCCGGCGAGGAGGGCGGTTGTCCTTTTCGACACGCTGCCGGGTGACTTGCCACCCCTGGCGATGATGGCGGCCTTCGCCTCGTCGCGGCCCATGCCCTCGAGGGTGCCGGTCACGACGATGGCCATGCCCTCGAGGTTCTGCGGCACGTCGTCGGTGGCGGTGTCGGCGGCATCGAGGTTCACGCCGGCTTCCCGGAGGCGTTCGAGCAGGTCGCGGTTGCGTTCCTCGCGCAGCCAGCCATGGACGCTGGCGGCGATGACCGGACCCAGCCCCTCGACGGCCTCGAGGTCTTCGACGCCGGCGTCGAGCAGTCGGTCGAGGTGCCCGAAGGATGCGGCGACCAGGTCGGCGACCGTGACGCCGACGTGCGGGATGCGCAGGCCGAACAGCAGGCGCCCCAGGGGTTGCGCCCTGGCCTCGTCTACGGCGGCCCGCAGGTTGGCGACCGAGACATCGCCGAAGCCCTCGAAGGCGGCGATGCGGTCGAATTCGAGGCGGAACACGTCGGCCACGTCGGCCAGCAGGCCCTCGGTGACGAACAGGTCGACCCGCTGTTCGCCGAAGCCCTCGATGTCCATGGCGCCCCGTGAGGCGAAGTGCTCGATGCGACCGCGGACCTGCCGGGGGCAGGCGTGGTTGGGGCAGAACGTGGCGGCCTCGCCCTCACCCCGCACGAGTCCGGTGCCGCACTCTGGGCACTCGGTGGGGAACGTCCATGGCGGCCGGTCGGCGGGGCGGTCGGACAGCACCGGGTGCAGCACCTCGGGGATGACGTCGCCGGCCTTGCGGACGACGACGGTGTCGCCGGGGCGCACATCCTTGGCGGCCACCTGGTCGGCGTTGTGGAGGGTGGCGGCGGCAACCGTCGAGCCGCCTACGAACACCGGCTCGAGGCGGGCGAACGGGGTGGCCTGACCGCCGGGACCGATCGAGACCTCGATGTCGAGCAGCGTGGTGGTGCGCTCCTCGGGCGGCAGCTTGTAGGCAACCGCCCAACGGGGCGCCCGGGCCGTGAAGCCCAGTTCGTCCTGCAGGCTCAGGTCGTCGACCTTGACGACAACGCCGTCGATTTCGTAGTCGAGGACGTGGCGGACGGCCTCGGCGGCCTGCACGTGGTCGAGCACGGCGGCGAAGTCGGCGAAGCGCACGCTGCGGTCGTTGACCGGGAGGCCCAGGCCACCCAGCCATTCGAGGGTGTCGAGGTGCGATACGAGGTCGGGCCCGCCGACCATCTCCCCGACCTGGTAGGCCCAGAACGACAGGTCGCGGGTGGCGGTGACGGCGGCGTCCTTCTGGCGCAGCGAGCCGGCGGCGGTGTTGCGGGGGTTGACGTAGGTCTTGTCGCCGGCGGCCTCCTGGGCGGCGTTGAGGGCGGCGAAGGCGGTCAGGCCCAGGTAGACCTCGCCGCGCACCTCGAGCACCGCAGGGGCGCCGTCGGCCAGCCGCTCGGGCACGTCGGCGATGGTGCGAACGTTGGCGGTGACGTCCTCGCCGACCCGGCCGTCGCCACGGGTGGCGGCCTGCACGAGGCGGCCGTCCTCGTAGCGCAGCGACACGGCCAGCCCGTCGAACTTGAGTTCGCAGGCCCAGGTGGGCAGCACCGTTTCCTCGCCGAGGCGGCGCAGCACCTTCTCGGACCAGGCGGTCAGCTCGTCGAGGTCGAAGGCGTTGTCGAGCGAGAACATGCGGACCCGGTGCCGGACCTCGGCGAAGGTGGCCTGCCCGCGTGCGCCCACCCGGTGCGTGGGCGAGTCGGGGGTGACGAGGTCGGGATGCTCGGCCTCGAGTTCACGGAGTTCGACTACGAGGGCGTCGAACTCGGCGTCGGGGATCTCGGGGTCGTCGAGGGCGTGGTAGAGCTCGTCGTGGTGGCGGATCAGGGTGCGGAGGTGTTCGGCCCGCTCCGCCGCAACCCCGGTTGCCGCCTGCTCACTCTCGGGATCGCCGGACACCCGTCAAGTCTACCGGCGGCCCCATCGCTGCTCGGGAAGCACGTGGTCCCCCTAGCGTTGGGTCGTGCAGCGAGATCGGATCCCCGTCTGGGCCCTGCGCGCCGTCTGGCTGGCGCAGCCCGTGACGCTGGGGCCGGCACTGGCCGACGGGCTCCACGACCTCGACGGCCGCACCTTCCTCTCGGTGGCCGTATGGGTGCTCTGGGGGCTGGGCCTGCTGGCGACGCTGGTCCCACGCCCGGTCACCCTGACCGCCATCCGCATCGGCGGCCCGGCGGCGGCGGCACTCTCGGTGTGGACGGCGACCGCCGTCGACGACACGACCCTCGTGGTGGTCGGCCTGGTCGGCGCCTTCGTGCTCGGCGTGCTCTCCCACTGGCCAGCGGTCGCCGACGCCTGCGTCGACGGCGCCTCGTACGGTGACGAGAACCGCTTCCTGCTGCGGGCCCCCGGCCCGGTGGTGCTGGCCCTCGGCCCGATCGCCTGGGTACTGGCCGTGGCCGGGGTGGTTACCGGGCCGCTCCTGCTGGCCTCGGGCGACCCGGCCGTCGGATCCGCTGCCTGCGTGGCGGGGCTGCCGGTCGCCGCCGCCTCGGTGCGGGCGCTACACCACCTGCACCGGCGTTGGATCGTGCTGGTGCCCGCCGGGTTCGTGCTCCACGACCACCTGGCGCTGGCCGACCCCACGCTGGTTCCCCGCGACGCGATCGCCATGGTGGGTCCGGCCCCTGCCGGCACCGACGCCCACGACCTCACCCAGGCCGCCCGCGGGTTGGCGCTCGAGGTGCGCTGCCGGGAGGCCCACGACCTACGACCCGCCAGCCGCGACGGTGGTGCAGAGGTGATCGTGGCCGAGGCGTTCCTGTGTGCCCCGGCCCGCCCCGATGCCGTCCTGGCCGAGGCGAAGCGCCGCCGACTGCCGGGCGTCTAGGTGGCGACGGCGCCGCCGAGGACTTCTTCGCCTTCGTAGAACACGACGCTCTGGCCGGGGGCCACCCGGCGGTGGGGCGAGGACCAGCGGACGCTGTCGGCCACCAACCGTGCCTCGACCGCTGCGCCGTGGGCACTGACCTGTGCGAGCACCGGGCCGGTGACCGGGCCGTCTGCCCATGAGAACCCGCCGACCGGGGTGGCGTCGACCAGCAGGTCGTCGGCGTTGCCGACGGTGACGGTGGCCGTGGGCATGTCGACGGCAATGGCGTAGCGGGGGGCGGCGGCGCCGGCCAGTTCCATGCCCCTGCGCTGTCCGACGGTGACCAACTCGATGGCGTCGACCCGTCCCACCTCGGTGCCGGTGGCGTCGACCACCCGGCCCGGTGTGAGCGGGATGCGTCGGGAGAGGAAGTCGCCGCGGCCGTGCTCCCTGGTGATGAAGCAGACGTCCTGGCTGTCGGGCTTTCCGGCAGTGCGTAGGCCGAGCGAGGTGGCCCGTTGTCGCACCTCGTCCTTGGTGAGGTCGCCGATGGGCAACTCCAGGCCCGACAGTTGGTCCTGGCCGAGCATGTGCAGCACGTACGACTGGTCCTTGGCCGGGTCGGCGGGCCGGGCGATCCGGCGGGTGCCGTCGGGGCGGACGACCACGCGGGCGTGGTGTCCGGTGGCCAGTCGCTCGAACCCGAGCGCCCGTGTCCGGTCGAGCAGTCGGTCGAACTTGACGTGCCGGTTGCACTCGATGCACGGGTTGGGGGTGAGCCCGGCGGCATGGGCGGAGACATAGGGGGCGACCACGTGGCGGTCGAAGTCGTCGCCCAGGTTGAACACGTGGTGCTCGATGCCGAGGGCGTCGCAGACCCGGCGGGCGTCGTCCACGTCGGAGACGGCACAGCAGCCCGAGTCGGACTCGCCACCCCAGAGCCGCAGGGTCACGCCGACGACCTCGCTGCCCTCCGCCAGCAGCAGGGCGGCGGCCACCGAGGAGTCGACGCCGCCTGACATGGCGACCATCACCGGCGGGGCGCTCACCGTGTGTGCTCCAGCAGGTGGGCCACGGCGGCCGGGACGGCGGCGAGGGCGTGGTCGACCTCGGCGTCGGTGGTGGCGTGGCCCAACGACAGGCGCAGTGAGCCGACGGCGTCGTCGCGGTCGACACCCATGGCGGCCAGCACGTGTGAGGGCTCCTGGGCGCCGCTGGCGCACGAGGAGGCGGCGCTGGCGCTGATGCCGTCGCGCTCGAGCAGGAACAGCAGCGCCTCGCTCTCGATGCCGGGGAAGCACACGTGGGCGATGCCCGGCGTCCTCGGCACGTCGTCGGGGACGGTGCGACGGGCGGTGGGCACCGCTGACAGCAGGCCCGCCTCGAGTCGGTCGCGCAGTGCGCCGACCCGGGCGGCGGTGGCCTCCCGGTCGGCGGTGACGAGCGTGGCCGCCATGCCGAGGCCGACGATGGCCGGGACGTTCTGCGTACCGCTGCGACGCTCGCGCTCCTGGCCGCCGCCGCGCAGCATCGGGGCGACGGTGGCACCACCGCGCAGCACCAGGGCACCCGCTCCCTTGGGTCCGCCGAACTTGTGGCCGGTGATGCTCACGAGGTGTGCCCCCCGGCAGGCGTCGGAGAGGTCCAGCCAGGCGGTGGCCTGCACGGCGTCGGTGTGCACCAGCGCCTCCGGGGCGTGCTCGGCGACGAGTGCCGCCACCTCCGGCACCGGATTGACCACGCCGGTCTCGTTGTTGGCGGCCATCACGGAGACCAGCCTCACGTCGGCGATGGCGTCGAGGGCGTCGACCAGGGCGCCGAGGTCGATCCGACCGCCGACGTCGGTCGGCACCACCACGCCTCCCGAGAGGCGCACCGGGTCGAGGACGGCCGGGTGCTCGGTGGCCCCGCACACGGCGACCCCGCCGCGGGCCCCGAGGACCCCGTCGACCGCCAGGTTGTCGGCCTCGGTGCCGCCACTGGTGAACACCACGTCGCCGGGATCGGCGTCGATCAGGGCGGCCACGGCGTCACGGGCGTCGTCGATCGCCCGGCGGGCCTCACGGGCGAGGCGGTGCGACCCGGACGGGTTGCCGGGGTGCTCGGCCAGCCAGGGCAGCATCGCCTCGACCACCTCTGGTCGGGCGGGCGTGCTGGCGGCATGGTCCAGGTAGGCCTCCACGCGAATAACGCTACGGGCAACGGACGTCGCTGGGCCAGACTGCGGACATGGAACGGTACGGACCCGAGACCTACGGCGAGAACTACGCCGACGTGTACGACGACTGGTACGGCGAGGACGGCCGGATGGCCATCAGCCAGATCGGCGCGCCCGACGCCGTGGCCGACGGCATCACCGACCTGGCCGACGGTGGACCCGTCCTGGAGTTGGGCGTGGGCACCGGGCGACTGGCACTGCCGCTCGCCGACCGGGGCCTCGACGTCACGGGCCTCGACGCCTCGCCCGCCATGCTCGGGCGCCTGAGGGCCAAGCCCGGCGCCGACCGGATCACCGTCGTCGAGGGTGACATGGCCGACCCCCTGCCCGGGGCGGGCGACGGGTCGTTCGCCGTCGTGCTCGTGGGCTTCAACACGTTCTTCAACCTGACCACGGCCGAGGCGCAGGCCTCCTGCGTCGCCGCTGTGGCGCGCCTGCTGTGCCCCGGCGGCCGCTTCGTGGTCGAGGCGTTCGTGCCGGCCCCCGAGGCCCACGACGGCTTGTCGGTTCGCACGGTCGACATGGACCGGGTGCTGTTGGACGTGGCGGCCATCGACCCCGACACGCAACTCATCACCGGCCAGCGGATCGAGATCAGCGAAGCCGGCAACCGGCTGTTCCCCTACCTGCTGCGCTACGTCACACCCGAGCAGTTCGACGCCCTGGCAGCAGGCGTCGGCCTGTCGCTGGAGCACCGCTGGGCAGACTGGTCGGGCACCCCGTTCGGCGAGGCATCGGCCTCGCACGTGTCGGTCTGGCGGCGACCCGCCTGACGGTGGCCGCCCGGGCGTTCAGTCGGCGCGGCCCGTCAGGATCGGCAGGTCCAGCGACGGTCGGTTGGTGCGCTTGAGCTCCGAGAACGCCGGATTCGACACCAGGGCCAGCACGGTGTCGTACAACTCCAGGCACTCCTCGTCGGACTCGGGCACCGACGAGATCACCGGGCCGAAGATGGATGGACCGTCGGGTGGACCGAAGGTGAGGATCGGGGTGCCGACCTCGGGGCCGGTGCGGCCGATGGCCTCCTCGGTCTCGGCACGCAGCGCCTCGTCCCACGAACGGTCGGTCGAAGCGGCCGTGTGCGCTGTGTCGAACCCCGCGGACTCCAGCACTCCGGCAAGGTGCTCGTCTGTTGCCACGTACTGGCGGAAGTCGACCCCGGGCTCGGGTACCACGTGCCAGATCGAGTGGCCGAGGGCGTCGTAGAGCCGCTCCATGGCGGCCGGGCCCTCGGTCGCGCGCACGCTGGCCGCCACCCGAAGCATCCGCCGGCCCCTGTCGTGTCCCTCCTGGTAGCCCTCGGGGAACTCGGCGTCGTAGTCGCGCTCCTCGTTGAGGATCGACAGCGTGATGAGCCGCCATTCGACCGTGAGGCCCCGCAGGGTGGCGACCCGCCGCAGCCAGTGCGAGGTCTGCCAGGCGAACGGGCAGATGGGGTCCCAGAAGAACTCGATGTCGGCAGGCGCTTCGTTGGTCATGGTCGAACCCTAGGATCACCGCCGATAGGTCCCGCAACCAGGAGCCCAACCATGGCCATCTGCCACGACGTCGACTACACGGTGAGGGGCGACGACCTGCAGTTCGTCGAGATCGGGCTCGACACGGGTGAGACCGTGGTCGCCGAGGCCGGCGCCATGATGTTCCTCGAGGAGGGCATCGCCTTCGAGACCAAGATGGGCGACGGCTCCGAACCCGACGCCGGGATGTTCAAGAAGCTCAAGTCGGCTGCAGGGCGGGCGATCTCCCAGGAGTCCGTATTCCTCACGCACTTCACCAACAACGGCGGCGGCCGCAAGGTGGCGGCATTCGGTTCGGATGTGCCCGGCAAGATCCTGCCCCTCGACATGGGGCAGCTCGGCGGTTCGATCCTCGCCCAGAAGGACGCCTTCCTCGCTGCCGCCCTCGGCACGAAGTTGAGCGTCGCCTTCAACCGCAAGCTCGGGTCCGGCTTCTTCGGCGGGGAGGGCTTCATCCTCCAGCGCATCGAGGGCGACGGCATGGCCTTCCTCAACGCCGGCGGCACCATCGTCGAGAAGCACCTGGCCGGAGAGACCCTCCGCGTGGACACCGGCTGCCTCGTGGCCTTCGAGGACGGCATCGACTACTCGATCGAGAGGGCCGGGAACCTCAAGTCGATGGTGTTCGGCGGCGAGGGGCTCTTCGTCGCCACGCTGAGCGGTTCCGGACGGGTGTGGCTGCAGTCGCTGCCGTTCTCCCGCCTCGCCGACCGCATCATCCAGCACGCCCCGGCAGCCGGCGGCACCTCGAAGGGCCAGGGCTCCGTCCTGGGTGGCCTGGGCCGGCTGCTGGACTAGCCGGACGACGCTTCCGACCGGACAGGGTTCAACCCAGGATCGGGTCGTACCAGTTGGCGGCGGCCCAGATGCCTCCGGCGAAGAAGGCGAGGGCGAAGGCGTAGGTCATGGTCGTGCCCACCCGGCGGGACAGGCCGCGTGCGTCGGCGGTGTCGACCAGCCAGGCCAGGGCGGCGCCTCCCAGCAGGCCGCCGAGGTGGCCGCCGATGCTGATGCCCGGCCGGCCGAACGTGAAGAGCAGGTTGACGACCACCAGGGTGCCGATCCCGGAACTCCACGGGTTGATCCCCCTCCGGTACTGGTGGACGACCGTGGCGCCCATGAGCCCGAACACCGCCCCCGAGGCGCCCACCGTGAGGGTCGTGGGGGAGATCAGCAGCACGCCGAGCGATCCTGCGGCCAGCGAGCCCGTGTAGAGGCCGAGAAAGCGAACCGGGCCCTGGAGGCGCTCCAGTTGGTTGCCGAGCATCCAGGCCAGGAACATGTTGAATCCGATGTGCAGCAGCCCGGCGTGAAGGAACGCCGACGTGACGAGCCGCCACCACTCCCCCTCGTCGACGCCGAGCGGCCCGACGCACGTCCGGCCGATGACCGCCCTGCAGCCGAAGCCGATCAGCCCGAAGTCGATGCCGACGTCTCCGAGCGACCCGGCGAGCGAGCCGCCGCTGCTGAGGGCGTACAGGAAGGCGGCTGCGTTGAGGGCTATGAGCACCCGGATGGCGACCGGATCGCGGTGGGCGAAACCCTGACGACCCGATGTCGAGGCCCGGACGAGTCGGCGCCGGCCGACGACGACCGGCCCCACACACGACGGGCAGTGGAAGCCCACGTCGGCCTGGTGCATGCACACGGCGCAGATGCGTCGGTCGCAGCGCTGGCACGACACGCCGGCCCGCCGCTCGGGGTGCCAGTGGCAGGTGTCGGCCTCGGGGGGAGTGCTCACGCCCGCACGGTACCCGGCGCCCCCGGGCCCGATGCGGCGCCTCAGGATCGGATGATCACCGGGACGCAGTCGGCGTCGGACGTCCAGGCGAACAGCATCAGCTGGGGTTCGTCGGTCGTGACGGTGGCGTGGCGCGTGCCCGTCGGGTGGAAGATCGTGGCGCCCGGTCCACGGCTGGTCCACTCGTCGCCCATCTGCCAGTCGGCGGTGCCTGCGACGACCCAGAAGACCTCGGTGGCCTTGTGGACATGCGACGGGTACGTCACCCCCGGTCCCTGGATGACGGCGCCGGCGAAGACGTCGTCGCTGGCGTAGAGAGGGGACGGTTCCTCGAGGACGCCGCTGCTGATCGGATTCGTGCCAACGATCGGGGCATAGGCGTAGTTGGCCCGCATGTGGTCCATGTCGGGCTCGCCGATGTGCTCCGGATACGGGATCGCCCAGCCCACGCTGTCGGCCACGAGGTGCAGCAGGTCGCCCGGCGCACCGACGGCGGCGCCGAGACACGTGCCGAGGTGTTCGTCGATGACCGGATAGGTCGGTCGGACACCCGGGGTGACCCGCGTACAGCGTTCGAGGGCGTCGACCAGGTTGGCCATGGCGTCGGCCATGGCTGGATCACGGGCGGCCTCGGCGTGGGCTAACCCGATGAATCCGGCGAGGAACGGGTCCGCAGGGGCGCTCATCGCGCGCACCCTAGACCCGGCGTGCGGTACTGCTCAACGATCGGTGAAGGTTGCCTTGCCGGGGCCGTGCTCGAAGAACGACGCCACGCCGCTGGCGGCGTCGCCGCTCTCGAAGACCTCCATGAACAGGTCGAGTTCGAGGTCGACGCCGTCGGCGAGCGTGCCCTGGATGCCCTCGTCGATGGCCCGCTTCGAGGCCCGCAGGGCGATCCGGGGACCATTGGCGTAGCCGGTGGCCCGCTCGACGGCCCGATCGAGCACCTGGTCGTCGGGAACGACCTCGTCGACCCATCCGATGGCAAGCGCCTCGGGGGCCTTCACCTGGGCACCGCCCCAGATCAACTCCTTGGCCTTCGTGACCCCGACGAGGCGGGCCAGGCGCTGGGTGGCGCCACCACCGGGGATGAGGCCGAGCAGCACCTCGGGCTGGCCGAACACGGCACCCTCGCCGGCGATCCGGAAGTCACAGCACATGGCCAGTTCGGCTCCACCACCGAGGGCGAAGCCGTTGACGGCGGCGATGGTCGGGCAGGGCACGGTCTCGAGGGCGGCGAACCCGGACCGGAAGGCGTCGCCCTGGGCCTGGCGGAAGGCGGGGTCGGCGAAGACCGTCAGGTCGGCGCCGGCGGCGAAGTGCCGTCCACCGCCGGTGAGTACGAGGGCACCGGGCGGTTCGGCATGCAGTGCCCCGGCCAGTTCGCCGATCTCGAGGAGCAGCGCCGTGTCGAGGGCGTTGACCTTGGGCCGGTCGAGTGTCGCTATGACGACGTCGTCGTCGGTCCGCTCTATGCGCAGGAACTCGAAGTCAGGTGGAGAGGTCACGGCCGGGAGGGTAGTGACCGGGCGGCGAATCGAAACTCCCCAGCCACAGGTAGGCGCGGGTACGGCCCTTCGGCCAGTTTCGCGGGGAATCCGGCGTCCTGGCCCGGCCGGGCGGGGTGGCCTCCCGGAAGGCCGACGAGTTCGCCCGGACCCGCTCGCTTGTGTCCAGCCTTGTCCGACCCACGGCCCTGCGGACCGGCTGGCCACTCCCGGCCGGCAGCGTCCGCCGCATCGGCTCGCTCAGGAATTCCCACTGGTGGCATCAGCCGCCTCGATCTCCTCACGTCTCACGCCGAGCAGGAACAGCACTGCGTCGAGGTACGGCACGCTGAGCGTGGCATCCGCCGCCTCCTTCACCACAGGACGGGCATTGAAGGCGATCCCGAGGCCGGCGACCGCCAGCATGTCGACGTCGTTGGCACCGTCGCCGATCGCCACGACCTGCTCCAACGGGACACCCTCGTCGACGGCTATGCGCTCGAGCAGGCGCGCCTTGCCCGCCCGGTCGACCACCTCACCGACCAACTCGCCGGTGAGGCGCCCGTCGACGACTTCGAGGGAGTTGGCGTGGGCGTGGTCGATGCCGAGCCGACGCCGGAGCGGCTCGACCACCTCGAGGAAACCGCCGCTGACAGCGGCGGTGGCGAAGCCGAGGCGCTGCAACGTCCGGATGAACGTGGCGGCACCTGGCGTCAACCGGACGCGTTCGGCCACCCGTTCGAGGACCGAAGCGTCGGTCCCCGCCAGTAGCCGGACCCGTTGGCGCAGCGAGGCCTCGTAGTCCAGTTCGCCGGCCATCGCCCGTTCGGTGAGGCCGGCCACCTCTTCGCCGACCCCGGCCGCCTCGGCAACCATGTCGATGACCTCGTCCTGTATGAGCGTCGAGTCGACGTCGATCACGACCAGCCGCTGCGCCCGACGGGACAGGCCCTCGGCCTGGACGGCCACCTCGACCCCCCGGTGCGCGGCACCGGCCGTGAGCAGCGATGTCCGGATCTCCGTGGGGTCTCCCCCGGATACGAGCAGTTCGTAGCTCCAGACCGGATAGCGGGCCAGTCGAGCGATGCGCTCGATGTTGGCACCGCCGGCCGCGACGGCGTCGGCCACCATGCCAAGGGCATCGGGACCGAGGCGCTCGCCGACGATCGTGACCACGTGGCCCAGCGGCCGCGCCTCGACCGGCTCCTCGGCGACCTCGAAGCCGATCTCGATCTCGTGTTCCCAGCCGAAGAGCAGAAGTTCCTTGAGCAGGTCGCGTCCCCCGGGCACGATGACCTCCAGGCCCAGGTTGAGCCGACCGTGCAGGACGATCTGTTCCATGTCCTCGACAGCGGCACCCGCCTCGTCGAGGATGTGCAACAGGCCGGCGGTGATGCCCGGGCGGTCCCTACCCGTCACGCGCACGAGCACTGTCCGGGCACGGGCCTCCGTTGCTTCCGCCCTGTGCCGCCTTGTCAAGCCAGGTCCAGACGGTCGGCGGAGAGGAAGTCCTGGTGGCCTCGGAGTTCGTCCAACACGTCACCGGGCACCGAGGAGTCGGTGGCCAGGACCATCAGCATGGTCTCACCATCGTCGGACTGGCCCACGTCCATGTTCCCGATGTTGACCCCGGCATCCCCCAGTGCTGAGCCCATTACGCCGATCACCCCGGGACGGTTGAAGCTGCGTGCTATCAGCATGTGATCGGACCAGGGCACGTCCACGCTGTGTTCGTCGACCATGACGATGCGCGGTTCGCCGTGGAGCCCCACCACCGTGCCGGCCAGGGAGTGGCTCGCGGAACGCAGGGTGATGGTGTTGAGGTAGTCACGGGGAGCAGCCACGCTGATGGCCCGGACCTCCAAACCCCTTTCGCGTGCCATGTCCATGGCGTTGACGAAGGTGACCGCCTCAGCAGAGACGTGGTCCAACAGGCCCTTGACGACAGCCAGGGTGGCCATCGAGTTGTCGTGGGTGCCGATCTCTCCGCGAAACTCCACGTCGAGGCATTCGGGCAGCGAACCGGGCAGGAGGCCGAAGACCGCGCCCAGCGTCTGCGCCAGGGGGATGAACGGCCGGATCTCCTTGGAGGCGGCTTCGGCCTCCACGTTGACGGCGAAGGGTACGTATTCGCCTGCCAGGGCCAGGTCGACCTGCTCAGCGATGATCACCCCGGCCTTGTCCTGGGCTTCGGTGGTGCTGGCCCCCAGGTGTGGGGTGACCACCACCTGGGGCAGACCGAAGAGGGGCGATTCGGTGGTCGGCTCGGTGGCGAACACGTCGAAGGCCGCTCCGCCAACCTGCCCGGAGACGATCGCCGCGGCCAGCGCCTCCTCGTCGACGATCCCGCCCCGAGCCGCGTTGACGATCCGGATGCCTGGCTTGGCCAGGGACAACAACCCGGCGTCGATCAGCCCCACCGTCTCGGGCGTACGGGCCAGGTGGAGGCTCACGAAGTCCGACCGGCCCATCAGGCCCTCCAGGGGACACAACTCCACGTCGATGCGATCCGCATACTCCTGGGCCACATAGGGGTCGTGGGCAATGACCCGCATCCCGAAAGCCTTGGCACGCTCGGCCACCATGCGTCCGATACGGCCCAGACCCACGATCCCCAGGGTCTTGTCGGCCAACTCCACGCCCTGCCAGCGGGAGCGGTCCCACGAACCGCCGACCAGATCGGCGTGGGCCTGAGGCACGTTGCGGGCCTGAGCCAACAGAAGTGCCATGGCGTGCTCGGCGGCCGACACCGAGTTGGACATCGGCGCGTTGACCACCATCACCCCCCGACGCGTAGCCGCCCTCACATCGATGTTGTCCAAACCGATGCCGGCCCTGCCCACCACCACCAGGCCGTCGACGGCGTCTAGGACCTCGGCAGTCACCTGGGTAGCCGACCGCACTACCAGCGCCTGGGCCCCCTGCAGGGCCTCGACCAGGTCGCCGCCGGACAGGTCGGAACGGATGTCGACCTGGTGGCCGGCAGCCCGGAGGCAGTCCAAGCCAGCGTCAGTTATCGACTCGTTGATCAGTACTCTTGCCATTAGAAGCTGACGGCGGTCCCGGGATCCTCGACCGTTTCACCCACGTTGAGCACGGCGGTCACGCCGGGGACGCGATCCTTCATTATCCGCTCGATGCCGGCCTTGAGGGTCTGGTCGGATGCCGGACACGACACGCAGGCCCCGACCAACTCGACCGTGACCTCGCCGGTGGCCTCGTCGACGCCGTGGAGGACGATGTCACCATCGTCGGCCTGGATGGCCGGGCGGATGATGCCGACGACCTCCTCGACCCGCTGCAACAGGTCGCCCACAGGCTGGTCGGAGGCGAAGTCGGGCGACATGCCCCCAGTCTCGCAGCACGGACCACGGCTGCCACCCCTACAGTTGCGCCATGTCCGCAACGGCACAGGTCCTCGCCCACCAGGGCGGCTGGGACGAGATCGGTCTGGTCGCCGTGCCGCTGGTGCTGCTGGCGTGGGTGCTCTGGCTGGCCGACCGCCGGGCCCGGCGCATGGACCCCCCGGACAGCGCGGGTTGATCTCCTACTCGTAGGCGATGTCGGCCCCGAGGGACGCCAGGCGACCGACGAGGTCCTCGTAGCCGCGGGCCACGTGGTGGGCGTCGCCGACGAGCGTGTCGCCCTCGGCGGCCAGGCCGGCAACCACCAGGGCCGCACCCGCCCGGATGTCAGGCGCACGAACCGGCGCCCCCGACAGCACCTCGACGCCCCGGATCACCACGTGGTGGCCCTCGGCCCGGATGTCGGCGCCCATGCGCAGCAACTCGTCGATCGTGCGGAAGCGACCGCCGAAGATGTTCTCGGTGACGATGCCGACCCCGTCGGCGACGCTCAACATCGCCACGACGAACGGCTGGTAGTCGGTGGCCACGCCCGGGTACGGCAGCGTCGACACGTCCAGCGACCGCAGCCGCCCCGGTGCCGTCGCCCGGAGGCCGTCGCTGGTCGGCGACACCCGCATCCCCATCTCGTCCAACTTCGTCAGGAGCATGTCCATATGGTCGGCGCGGGCGCCCTCGACGGTGACCTCGCCGCCGGCGATACCGACGGCAGCCAGGTAGGTGGCGGCCTCGACCCGGTCGGCGACCACCGTGTGCTCGACGGGGTCCAGCCGCTCGACACCCTCGACGGTGATGGTCGAGGTGCCGGCACCGGTGACGACGGCGCCCATGCGGTTGAGGAACGACGCCAGGTCGGCGATCTCGGGCTCTCGGGCAGCGTTGTCGATGATCGTCGTTCCCTCGGCGAGCACCGAGGCCATGAGCAGGTTCTCGGTGGCACCCACGCTCGGGAACTCGAGCAGCACCCGGGTGCCCGTCAGGTGGTCGGCCCGAGCCTCGATGTAGCCGTGGCTGGTCGTGAAGGTGGCGCCCAACTCCTCGAGGCCCCTGAGGTGCATGTCGATGGGCCGGTGGCCGAAATCGTCGCCGCCGGGGACCGACACCCGCGCCTCGCCCAGCCGGCCGAGCAGCGGACCCAGCACGACGATGGATGCACGCATCCGCTCGACCAGTTCGTAGGGGGCCTCGGGCACGACGTCATCGGGCACGTCGATGGTGACCGAGCCGTCCTCGTGGACGACCGTGCAGCCCATCCGCTCCAGCAGTTCGCCCATCCAGGTGACGTCGGCGATACGGGGCACGTTGTGGAGCAGCGACCGGCCCGGCGCCAGCAGGGCGGCCGCCATGAGCTTGAGCGCCGAGTTCTTGGCGCCCGATACCCGGACCGTGCCCTCGAGGGGACCCGAGCGACGGACGCGGATCGCGGCGACTTCCGGGACGTGATTCACCCCCTCAGTATGCTGCGCCACGCACCGGACCGGAAGGGAGCCCCCCAATCACCAGGACCTCCCACGACCTGCTGGTCGACGACGCCGCACTCGCAGAGTTGCGCACGCCCCGCGACGACCTGGTCGGTGAGCAGGCCGACGGCGACGACCGGTTCTTGCTCGACCACGGCCCCTTCGAGCACTACGAGCGCACCCTGGCCGTGTCACCGACATCCGACGGCCTGCACCGGGTCACCGAATCCTTCGACTACCGGATGGCCATGCCTGTCTGGTCGGTGCTGTTCGCCATTCCGATGCGGCTCGGCTTGCGTCACCGGCGGATCCCGTGGTGGGCGCCCCCCGACCGGCTCGACGCCCGGGCCGCCCGCGTCATGGCCCTGCTCGCCTGCATCCAGGTCGTCGACGGCTACCTCGGCACGGTCATCACCCAGACCATCACCTTCGCCGCCGACGAGTTCGACCGGGGCGACACCGCCCAGGGCGTGACGCTGGCCGTCATCCGGCTGGGGGTACTGATCGCCCTCGGCGTGATGGTGCTGGCCGACCGGAAGGGCCGGCGGCGCCTGCTGCTGGCCACCGCCACGGCAGCGGTGCTCTGCACGGCGCTGGGTGCCCTCTCACCCGGGCTCTGGTTCCTCGGCGGGTCCCAGCTGTTCGCCCGTGGCCTCACTACCGGCATGGGCATCCTCATCGGCATCTACGCCGCCGAGGAGCTTCCCCGCGGTGCCCGCGCCTACGGGCTGAGCGTGCTGGCGCTGTCCGCCGCCCTAGGGGCCGGCATGGCCGTCTGGGTGCTGCCGGTCGCCGACCTGCACGAGGCCGGCTGGCGGATCGTCTACGTGGTGCCACTGCTGTCGCTGTTCGGCCTGGCGGCCGTCGCCAGGCGCCTCCCCGAGTCGCGCCGCTACACGGCCAATCCGGTCGATGTCGAAACGGCCGAGCGGTCGGGCATCGAGGGTCGACGGCTCCTGCTCCTGGCCGCAGTGGCGTTCCTGTTCCTCGTCTTCGCCGCCCCGGCCAGCCAGTTCCAGAACGACTTCCTCAAGGACCACCGGGGATTCACCGCCTCGGGCATCACGCTCTACACGATCCTCACGACGACCCCTGCCGGCATCGGCATCTTCATGGCCGGACGCCTGGCCGACACCCGGGGCCGAAGGGGCGTGGCCAGCATCGGCATGCTCGGCGGCACGGCGTTCCTGGTCGCCAGCTACTACGCCACCGGCGGCCTGATGTGGGGAGCCCACCTCGTCGGTGTCGTCGTCGGATCGCTGACCGTGGCCCTGGGCGTCTACGGCCCCGAACTGTTCTCGACCCGCCACCGGGCACGGGCGAACGGCCTCATCGTCACCCTGGGCGTGACTGGCAGCGCTTCGGGCCTGCTCCTGGTCGGGTACCTGAGCGACCATTTCGACAACTACGGCCACGCCTTCGCCATTGCCGCCATCGGCCCGCTGCTGGCCGTCGGGCTGGTGCTCTGGCGCTTCCCCGAGACGGCGAGGGTCGAACTCGAGGACCTCAACCCCGGCGACACCCGCCTTGACCGACGGGCCTGAGGGGCAGGGCGGCTACAACCGTGCCAGCCATGCCTCTACGGCGTCGGCGATGGCCCCGTCGGCGCCCTTCAGGTCGTGGCGCTTCCCCGGGAGCCACACGGTCGTGACCGGGCCGGGGATCGACCCCAGGTGCTCGGCGAACTCCTCGGGCGAACCGAACGGGTCGCGGTCGCCCGAGACGAACAGGCACGGTACGTCGATCGCGCCGAAGTGGTCGACCCGCAGATTCTCGGGCTTGTCCGGCGGGTGCAACGGGTAGCAGATGAGCACGAGCCCGGCGGCGGGCATCCCCTCGGCGACCGCCATCGAGCACATGCGTCCGCCCATGGACCGACCGCCGAGCACCAGGTCGGCGGGGTCGATGCCGGCCCGTTCGGCGAAGGCCGGCACGTCCTCGGCCAGCGATGCCAGCAACTTCGGCGCACGATCCGGGAACCGGCGGCCCTCGCGACGGTAGGGGAAGTCGTGGCGTGCGACCGGAAGAGGCGCCAGGCGCTCCTCGAGCAGGACAAGGCTGGAATGGCTCGAATCCGAGCCGGCACCGTGTGCCAGGAACAGGCCGGAGACGGGCATGCGGCGAAGGTAGGCCCCACACCGACCTCCGTGACAACCCACGGATAGCCTGCCCGGATGGCCGACCCCGACCGGCACGACGAACTGGTCGCCACCATGACCGGCGGCATGGCGCCCACGCCCCCGCCGTTCACCGGCAGCGACCGCCTCCACCCCGACGGCCGTCCGAAGGGCACATTCCGGGATGAGTTGCGACGGATCCCCGTGGCCCGCAACGTGGTGACGGTGCTCGGCGCCCTCGCCACCCCGGTGCTGATCGTGTGGGCCGCCGTGACGCTCGCCCACCCCGTCGCCTGGGTGGCCGCCTTCCCGGCCATGGCGCTGGCCCAGAACCGGCTGTTCATCCTCCACCACGAGGCAGCCCACCGGGTGCTGTTCCCCAACCGCCGCGTCAACGACGCCGTCGGCATCACGGTGATCGGCTGGCTGACCTTCGGCACGGGCAGCCACGGCTACCGGCTCGGCCACGTCAACCACCACCGGGACGAGTTCGGCCCGAAGGAGCCCGACTTCCTCCTCTACAGCCTCTATCCGATCACCCGGGCGTCGATGCGCCGCAAGATCACCCGCGACGCCACCGGCGTGTCGGCGTTGCGGATCGTGCGGCCCCGGTTCCAACGCCTGGGCGAGGTCCGCCACCGGCGCCTCACCTACCGCTTCCTGCTCGGACAGGTGCTCATCGCCGGCGCCTTCGCCCTGGCCGGCCACCCGTGGCTGTACCTGCTGCTTTGGGTGCTGCCGTGGGCGTTCGTGTACCAGGTGCTCAACCGGCTGCGGGCGATTGCCGAACACGGCGGCATGACCCGGTCCGACGACCGACGCCGCGCCAGCCGCCACGTGCGCCAGACCCTGCTGGCCCGGTCCCTGATCGTGCCCTGCAACGTCGGCTACCACCTGGCCCACCACGTCGACATGACCGTGCCGATGTGGAACCTGCCCCGCCTCCACGCCGCCCTCGTCGACGACGGCTACGTGGGCGACCTCGAGTGGTCGAACTACCGAAGCCTCTGGCGGGCCCAGCGCTCCCGTCCGATGGAAGCCGCGGCCTGAATCAGATGTCGACGACCTCGACCACGTCGAGGTTCCGGAAGGCGACCCCACCGCTGGACTCCTCGACCTTGGCCGCCTCGTCCTGGGTGGTCTCGTGCTCACTGTTGGCCATCGCCTCCTCATAGGAGTCGAACTCGACGATCTGCACGATGAGGCCGGGATCGTCGCGGTCGACGCAGACGGTGGCCCGCCGGGCGGTCGTCTCGTCGCCCATGAGGTCCCTGAAGCGGTGGACGTCGGCCACCGCATCGTCGGCCGTGGACCGGAACTCCATCAACTGGTAGAAGCGCATTCCCTGCCCCCTGTTCGTGGTCGGAGGCGTCACCATTCCACACCGCGTGCCGGCACGCCAACGGCAATTCGGCATCCGAGGCGGTGGTCTGGGAGGATCCACGGCACACCAACCATGTGAACGAGGAGGCCGCCCATGGCCGCAGAAGTCACCATCACATCCGGACGACTCCGGGGAACCGTCGAGCAGGGTGTGCACGCCTTCAAGGGGATCCCCTACGCCGCGGCCCCGGTCGGCGACCTGCGGTTGCGACCCCCGGTCCCTCCGGCGGAGTGGGACGGCGTGCGCTCCGCCTCCGACTACGGCCTCACCGCCATCCAGCAGGCGATGCCGGGGATCTTCGGCGAGTTGGGCACACCGCAGAGCCCGGCCGGCGACGACTGCCTGAACCTCAACGTCTGGACACCCGATCCCGGTGCCGCCGGGCTACCGGTCCTGGTCTGGATCCACGGCGGCGCCTTCTATGCCGGCAGCGGCGTCGACGACGTCTACAACGGTGCCGCCTTCGCACGTGACGGCATCGTCTGCGTCACCATCAACTACCGCCTCGGCGTGCAGGGGTTCTGGCACCTGGCCGAGCACTTCGCCGAACTGTCCGAATCGGGCAACCTCGGCCTCCTCGACCAGGTCGCCGCCCTCGAGTGGGTTCGGGACAACATCGCCGCCTTCGGTGGCGACCCGGCCCGGGTGACCATCGCCGGCGAGTCCGCCGGAGGCATGAGCGCGACCTCCCTGATGACGATGCCGGCTGCCCGGGGACTGTTCCAGCGGGCCATCCCGCAGAGCGGCGCCGGTCACAACGGCCTCGGCGCCGAGACAGCCTCGATGATCGGCGGCCACATGCTCGACATCCTCGGGGTGGCACCGGGAGACCTGGATGCACTCCAGCGGGTGCCGAACGACATCCTGCTCGACGCCCAGGTGAAGTTGGGCGACGAGTTGCAGACGACCCGCGACCCGTCGCGCTTCGGCGAGGCGGCGGCATCCGCCATGGCGTTCCAGCCCACGTACGGCACCGACGCCCTACCCCTGCGTCCCATCGACGCCATCGCCGCAGGGGCAGCCGCCGACATCGACCTGATGGTCGGCACCACGAGGGACGAGGCCCTGATCTTCATCGTCGACCTCAGGGACATCTTCAACGAGGAGCTCGTGGCCATGACCGTCGATGCCGTATTCGGAATGGCCGGAAGGGACGGCTCCGCCGTGCTCGACGTCTACCGGTCGAACCGGCCCGACGCAGAGCCCCACGAGATCGCAGCAGCCATCGAGAGCGACCGGATGTTCATCGTCCCCGCCATCCGCATGGCGGACGCCCAGGTGGCCCACAACCCGAACACCCGGCTGTACCGGTTCGACTGGCAGGCCGATGTCGCCGACGGTGCCTGGGGTGCCCACCACTTCATCGAGGTGCCGTTCGCCTTCGACCAACTCGACAACCCCCAGGCCCGAGGGTTCATCGGGGACGACCCGCCCCGACCGCTGGCCGCCGCGACGCACGCCGCCTGGGTCGGCTTCGTCCGGGACGGCGACCCGAACCACGAGGGCCTGCCCGACTGGCCCCGGTACGACGCAGAGACCCGACCCACCATGCTCTTCGACGACACCTGCAGCGTCGCCAACCGTCCCGCCGACGACGAGGTCTCCCTCTGGGAGGGCGTGGTCTGAGCATGTAGCCGGCCCCCCGCCACGCCGGACCGCGGCCTACGCTCGTCGGATGGAAGAGGAACTGGTCAAGATGCTCCTGGCGGTGGCGCTGGGCGGCGCCATCGGCTTCGAACGTGAGCTTCGCGAGAAGGCGGCGGGCATCCGCACGATCATCCTCATCACGCTCGCCTCGACGCTGTTCACCCTCACCTCGATCGAGATCGCCGGCGACGCCGACCCGGGCCGGGTGGCCGCCCAGATCGTCACCGGCGTGGGCTTCCTCGGCGGTGGCGTGATCCTCAAGGAGCGGGGCAGCATCGTCGGCATAACCACCGCCGCCACGATCTGGATGGCGGCTGCCGTGGGGGTCGCCATCGGAATCGGCGAGTACGCCGTCGCCACGGCCACCACCGCCGTTGCGTTCTCAGTGCTCCTGGCCCTGCCGTTGCTCGAGCGGCGCATCGCCACGCTGTCCTCGCAGCGCTACCGGATCACCTGCTCGGGCGAGGGCAGCCACCGCGACGAGGTGAGGACCCTGTTCACCGACTCCGGCCTCAAGGTCCGACGGATCGTCCAGACCAAGTCCGACCGGCAATCGAGGATCGAGGTCGACGCCAGCGGTCGGCCCACATCGCATCAGGCCGTGCGCCTGGTCCTGTTCAAGACCGACTTCATCAAGGACTTCCGCTAGGCGGAGGGCTGCACTCAGACCAGGCGTCGGAGTGCCTCGGTCAGGGTCGTGGCTGCTGCGGTCAACTCGTCCTCCGGCGTGTCGCCGGCAGCCAGGAGGTCGACCAGGCCGGCCGAACGTTCGCCGAGGGCGTCCCAGAGCTTCGGGTCGATCCCGAAGGGCGGCCGGTGCCCGCTGAACACCGGTGCCAACTCGACCAGCTTCGAAATCCCGGCATCGTCGCGGGGGTCCTTCCGGAGCCGGTCGCAGGCCACGAAGACCTGGGTCATCATGCGGTTGCCGTCAAGGCCGTCCAGTTCCGGCCGGTCGTCGGAACCAGATTCGAAGGCGTCGATGGCTGTCTCGACGGCGTCCTCGTCGCTCGCAAGCACGACCAGGTCGCCGACCTCGTCGAACTCGTGGGCGATCCCGAGCCTTGCAAGGAGATCGGAGAAGGCGGTCTGCTCGGCGTCGGCCCAGTCGGTCATCTCGTAGGCCAACTTCTCGGCGTCGGGGTCGAGGGCCGGCCCGCCGGTCGACTCGGCGACCGTGAGGAGTTCGTCGACCACACCCTCGTCGGCCGCCCGCACGACCAGGGTTGCACCCTGCCATGCGTGGGCAATGCCGTCGTCGGTCAGCAGCTGGTCGAGGATGCGCCGGGCCTCGCCTGCCCACTCGTGCAGTTCGTAGGCCAACTGGTCCTCGTCGGGTGCCCCCACGGTCCCGGCATCGACCGGTGCCTCCTCCACCAACGCCACCCCGCACTCGAGGCAGTCGTCGACGTTGGGGGCGTACTCGATTCCGCACTGGAAGCACCATGGCATGGGCGACATCCTGACATCCCGACGGCCCGCTCCCACCCTCGTCGACGTGGGCACCGGCGGGGTCGTCCCGACCCTGCCCGGCGGGGGTAACGTCGTAGGCCGTGGACGACTCCCCGAATCCCGACGCCCCCGACCGGAACCTGGCCCTCGACCTGGTGCGGGTGACCGAATCCGCCGCCCTGGCCGCCTCCCGCTGGATGGGCCGCGGCGACAAGCTGGGCGCCGACGGCGCCGCCGTCGACGCCATGCGCCAGATGCTGCGCACGATCCCCATGGACGGCACGGTGATCATCGGCGAGGGCGAGAAGGACGAGGCGCCGATGCTCTACAACGGTGAGCACGTGGGCGACGGCACTCCACCGGGCGCCGACATCGCCGTCGACCCCATCGACGGCACCGCCCTGACCGCCCTGGGCCGCGGCAACGCCCTGGCGGTCATCGCCGTGAGCGACCAGGGCACCATGTTCGACCCCGGTCCGTGCGTCTACATGGAGAAGATCGCCGTCGGCCCCGGGTGCGCCGACGCCATCGACATCGACCTGACGTACACCGAGAACCTCCGGCGTGTGGCCGAGGCCAAGGGCAAGTCGGTGGGCGACATCACCGCCGTCATCCTCGACCGGGACCGCCACAACGACCTGATTGCCGAGGTGCGCGACGCCGGTGCCCGCATCCGCCTCATCCCCGACGGTGACGTGGCCGGCGCCATCTCCGTCGCCTGGCCCGATTCCGGCGCCGACATCCTGTTCGGCATCGGCGGCACCCCCGAGGGCGTGATCGCCGCCGCCGCGCTCAAGTGCATGGGCGGCGTGCTCGCCGGCCGCCTGTGGCCACGCAACGACGCCGAGCGTGCCGCAGCCGCCGACCTGGGCTACGACCTCGACGCCGTACTCATGACCGACGACCTGGTGGCCGGCGACAACTGCTTCTTCGCCGCCACGGGCATCACCGACGGCGACCTCGTGAAGGGCGTCCACTACGCCAACGGCCAGGCCCACACCCAGTCGCTGGTCATGCGCTCGAAGTCCGGCACGGTCCGCTTCGTCGAGGCACACCACAGCCTCGACAAGCTCCAGGACTTCTCCGCCGTCGACTACTGAGCCTCAGCGTTCGTTCAGGCCGAAGCCCGGGCACCAGGCCGTGGGCATGACGGCCCAACTGCGGCCGTCGGAGAGCCCCGACGCCAGGACCGACACGACCTCGCGGCCGCCGGCCACCGGCATTTCGCTGTATCCCGGATCCGTCGAGACCCCGCCCCATGCACCTCCCGGAAGGAGGCCGGCGCCTTCACAGACGCCTCCTTCGGAGTGGGCTCGCCGACGGCGTCGGACGAAAGGGTGGCGAACATCGAATAGCGGCCCTCCATCGGACAGTCGAGGATGCCATCCACGAAGTACGTGATCCCGACCCCGTCGGGCTCCTCCACCGCCCTTGAACCACAGACAGGTGCGAACACGGCGAGCGTGCGTCGGCCACCCCGGAACCACTACCGGGGGAAGTGGGTTGGTCAGCCCTCGGCGCCGGCCACGGTCAGGCGGACATCGGCCCTGGCCAGTGCACCTACGGCCTCCACGTCGTCCTTGTCGGCCGACAGGGCCGACTCGGCGCCCGCCTTCGCCACCCGGGCCCGCTCGACGTCGATGTCACCGGCGGCCTCGGACACGTCCGACAGGATGCTGATCTTCGTCCCGGCCACCTGCACGAACCCCCGGTGCACAGCGAACGTGTCGCGGCCACCGTCGGGACGCACCACGTCGACCGACCACACGGCCAGAACCCCGATGAACGGCACGTGGCCCGGCTGGAAGGCGATGTCGCCACCACCCACCGTGCGGGCGATGACCATGTCGGCCTCGCCCTGGTAGGTGATGGCCTCCGGCGAGACCAACTCGATCTGGAACGTCATGGCGCCGCTCAGTCCGCGAGCTCGCGGGCCCTGCGCTGCACGTCCTCGGCGCCGCCGACGTTCAGGAACGCCTGCTCGGGCAGGTCGTCGAGCTCGCCGTCGACGAGGGCGGCGAACGAGTCGACCGTCTCCTCGACGGGCACCGTCACGCCGGGCAGGCCGGTGAAGACCTCGGCCACGTTCATCGGCTGCGACAGGAAGCGCTGGACCTTGCGGGCACGCGACACCGTGATCTTGTCCTCTTCCGACAGTTCGTCGAGGCCGAGGATGGCGATGATGTCCTGGAGTTCCTTGTACCGCTGGAGGATCTCCTGCACACGGCGGGCCGTCTCGTAGTGGCGTTCGCCGACGACCTCGGGCGTGAGGATCGTCGAGGTCGAGGCCAGCGGATCGACTGCCGGGTAGATGCCCAGGGCGGCGATGTCGCGGCTCAACTCGGTGGTGCCGTCGAAGTGGGTGAACGACGTGAACGGCGCCGGGTCGGTGTAGTCGTCGGCGGGCACGTAGACGGCCTGCATCGACGTGATCGAGCGGCCCCGGGTGGTGGTTATCCGCTCCTGGAGCTGGCCCATCTCGTCGGCCAGCGTCGGCTGGTAGCCCACGGCCGACGGCATGCGACCCAGCAGGGTCGACACCTCGGAGCCGGCCTGCACGAACCGGAAGATGTTGTCGATGAACAGGAGCACGTCCTGGCCCTGCTCGTCGCGGAAGTACTCGGCCATGGTCAGCGCCGAAAGGGCCACCCGCAGGCGGACCCCCGGTGGCTCGTCCATCTGGCCGAACACGAGGGCGGCCTTCTCGAGCACGCCCGACTCGTCCATCTCGAGCAGGAGGTCGGTGCCCTCACGGGTGCGCTCGCCGACTCCGGCGAACACGGACACGCCACCGTGGTTGGTGGCCACGCGGTTGATCATCTCGGTGATGAGCACCGTCTTGCCGACACCGGCGCCGCCGAACAGGCCGATCTTGCCGCCCTGCAGGTACGGGGTGAGCAGGTCGATGACCTTCACACCGGTCTCGAACATCTGGGCCTTGGGCTCGAGCGAGTCGAACGAGGGGGCGCTGCGGTGTATCTCCCACCGGTCGGCGCCGACACCGGCGGTCGGGTCGTCGAGGCCCTGGCCGATCACGTTGAACACGTGGCCGAGCGTGGCGTCGCCCACCGGCACGGTGATGCCGCTGCCGGTGTTGCGCACGACGGTGCCCCTGGTGAGGCCGTCGGTCGGCTTCATGGCGATGGCCCGCACACGGTGGGAGCCGATCTGCTGGGCCACCTCGGCCACGATCGTCACGTTGTTGCCGTCGACGGTGACGTCGAACTCGAGGGCCGTGTTGATCTCGGGGAGTTCGCCCTGGGGGAACTCGGCGTCGATGACCGGGCCGGCGATGCCGACGATGTGGCCGTCTCGGAGGTCGGTGGCGGTCGTCATGGTTGCTCCTGGTTGCTTTCGATCAGGGGATCAGTGCTCGGCGCCCACGGGGGCGGGTTCTTCAGACTCGTTGTCGCTGCCCAGCGCCTCGGCACCACTGACGATCTCCATGATCTCGGTGGTGATGGCGTCCTGGCGGGCCTGGTTCATCTCTCGGGAGAGCTTGGTTATGAGCTCCTCGGCGTTGTCGGTGGCGGCCTTCATGGCCCGCTGACGGCTGGCGTGTTCGGAGGCGGCCGAGTCGAGCAGGGCACCGAACAGGCGGGCCTCGACGTATCGGGGCAGCAGGGACTCGAGCACCGCCTCGGGCGACGGCTCGAACTCGAAGGCCCCGCTGAGGTCGGCGTCGCCGCTGCCCTCGGTGGCGATGGTCTCGGTGCTCTCGAGCGGCAGGAAGCGCCGGGTGGCGACCTTCTGGCTGCCGAGGCTCACGAACTCCGTATAGGCGAGTTCGACCCGGTCGATACGGCCCTCGCTGAACATCGCCGACACCTCGTCGGCGATGCGGCGGGCGTCCTCGTAGGTCGGGTTGTCGCTGATGCCCATGGTGAACGAGTCGATGGCGTACTTCCGGAAGGCGAAGTAGTCGCGGGCCTTCTTGCCGATGACGATCAGCGAGTAGTCGGCGCCCTCCGACCTGGCGTTCTGGACCTGACGTTCGGCGGCCTTGATGACCGATGAGTTGTACGGGCCGGCGAGGCCCCGGTCGGACGAGATGACGATCACGCCGACCCGCTCGACCTTCTCGGCCCTGCGGAGCAGCGGATGGTCGACCTCGGCACCGCCGGCGGCGAGGTTCTCGATGACGGCGGTGATCTGCTCGGCATAGGGGCGGGCGGCACGGGCCCGCTGCTGCGCCTTCACCACGCGGGTGGCGGCGATCAGTTCCATGGCCCGGGTGATCTTCTTGGTGTTCTGGACGCTGCCGATGCGGCGCCGCAGGACCCGTTCCTTACCTCCGGCCAACGCACGCTCCCTTCACGGGGGCGCGCCGGGCCGCCGGCGGGGCGGAACCGTGGACGCAGGTCGGGCGGGACACGTGAATCACTCGGCGGCAGCCGAGATGTCCTCTTCGGGAAGCGTCGTGTCGGCATCGACGAGAACGGAATCGATGTCGGTCCCCTCGGCGTCGGGGGCGTCGTCATCAGCAGCCGAGCCGGCGAACTGCTCGGTGAAGGCGGCGATCGCGGCGTCGAAGGCTTCTTCGTCGCCGATCCTGCCGGTGTCGCGGATGTCGGCCAGGACCTCGCTGTGGCGGGTCCGGAACCAGTCGAGCAACTCGGCCTCGTAGCGCCGCACGTCGGCGATGGTGACACCGTCGAGGTGGCCACGGGTGCCTGCCCAGATCGACACGACCTGTTCCTCGACCACGAGTGGCGAGTTGAGGCCCTGCTTGAGGAGTTCGGTGAGGCGGTAGCCACGGTCCAGTTGCGCCTGGGAGAGGGCGTCCAGGTCGGAGCCGAAGGCGGCGAACGACTCGAGTTCGCGGAACTGCTGGAGGTCTGACTTGAGCGTACCCACGGCCGTCTTCATGGCCTTGACCTGGGCGGCCGAGCCGACGCGTGACACCGAGATGCCGACGTCGACTGCGGGACGCACGCCCGACTTGAACAGGTCGTCCTGGAGGAAGATCTGGCCGTCGGTGATCGAGATCACGTTTGTCGGGATGAATGCCGCCACGTCGCCGGCCTTGGTCTCGATGACCGGCAGGGCGGTCATCGAGCCGGCGCCGAGGTCGTCGCTGAGCTTGGCGGCACGCTCCAGCAGGCGACTGTGCAGGTAGAAGACGTCGCCCGGGTAGGCCTCGCGGCCCGGCGGGCGACGCAGCAGCAGCGACATCTGGCGGTAGGCCTCGGCCTGCTTCGAGAGGTCGTCGTAGACGGCGAGGGCGTGGCCCCCGTTGTCCATCCAGTGCTGACCCATGGCGCAGCCGGCATACGGGGCGAGGTACTTGAACGGCGCCGGCTCGGACGCCGGGGCGACGACCACGACCGTGTACTCCATGGCCCCGTGGGACTCGAGCACGGCCACGTTCTGGGCGACCGTCGAGGCCTTCTGGCCGATGGCGACGTAGACGCAGTTCACGCCCTGGCCGGCCTGGTTGATGATCGTGTCGATGGCGATCGTCGTCTTGCCGGTCTTGCGGTCGCCGATGATCAACTCGCGCTGGCCACGGCCGATCGGGATGAGCGAGTCGATCGACTTGATGCCGGTCTGCATCGGCTCGTGCACGGGCTTGCGGCCCATGATCCCGGGTGCCTGGATCTCCATGCGTCGCTGCACCGTGTTGGTGAGCGGGCCCTTGCCGTCGATGGGCTCGCCGAGTGCGTTCACGACGCGTCCCAGGAGGCCATCGCCCACGGGGAGTGAGAGGATGTCACCGGTCGCCCGGACGGTCTGCCCCTCTTCGATGTCGTCGACCTCGCCCAGGACGACTGCACCGATGGAGTCCTCGTCCAGGTTCAGGGCCAGGCCCATCGTGCCGCTCTCGAACTGGAGCAGTTCGTTGACCGCAGCGTCGGGCAGGCCCGACACCCGGGCGATGCCGTCACCAACCTCGAGCACACGACCCACCTGGGTCTGTTCGAGGCTGGGCTCGAAACCCTCGAGGTTCTTCTGGATCGCGGCCGCAATGTCCGCCGTGTTGATCGTCAGTTCAGCCATGGTTCTCTCTCGTCTCGGATGGCTCGCGTACTACCGGAAGCTCTCGCGGAGCTGGTTCAGGCGGCGTCGGACGCTGCCGTCGATGATGTCGTCGCCGATCTCGGTGACAACCCCGCCCAGAACGCTGGGGTCCTCGACCACGCGGATCTCGACGTCCTTGCCGGTCGAGGTCCTGATGGCGGCGGCGAGTCGTTCCCGCTGGTCGGCGGTGAGGGCGATGGCGGAACGCACGGTGGCGACCGCCTTGTTGCGTGATGCGGCACTGCGCTCGATGAAGGCGTCGACGATGGCGGGCAGCTCGGCGGCCCGTCCGGCACCGACCACCATCGCGACCAGCGACGAAGTGGTCGCCGAGGCCCGGCCGTCGAGGAGGTCGTCGACCACCTGGAGGCGTCGTGCCGCCGGGACGTTGTCGTCGGCAAGCGTCGTGCGGAGTTCGTCGTTGGATCGGAACGCCTGGGCGAAGTCGAACAACTCGTCCTCGACGGCCGAGAGGTCACCCTCGACCGACGCGACTGAGAACAGCGCCTCGGCGTAGCCGGCCACGGCGGCGTCAGCCATCGGCTCCGGCCACCTCGTCGATGTAGGCGTCGATCAGGTTGCCCTGCACCTCGGCGTCGAGGCTCGACTGCACGACCCGCTCGGCCGCACCCAGGGCGATGGAGGCGACCTCGGCGCGGAGGTCGGCGATCGCCTGGGCCTTTGCTGCGTCGGATTCGGCAGCGGCGCGCTCCCGGATCCCGGCGGCATCGGCCTCGGCACGTGCGACCAGGTCGGCACGTACCTTCTCGGCGTCGCCACGGGCCTCGTCGATCAGGCGGGAGGCCTCGGCCTTGGCGTCGGCCAGCCGTGCCTCGTAGTCGGACTTCACGGACTGTGCATCGAGCTTGGCCCGGTCGGCCTCGTCGAGGTCGGAGCGGATCCGTTCGGCACGGGCATCCATGGCGCCCTGCACGGCCGGGAAGCCCTTCTTGACCATGAGCACGAACAGGATCAGGAAGGCGCCGCCTCCCCAGATGATCTCGTTCAACTCGGGCAGGATCGGGCTGGGGGCCTCGAAGCACTTCTCGAGTTCGTCCTGGACGGCCTCGTCGTGGAGCAGGTGGCTGTCGAGCTCACCGTGGGCCTCGAGGTGTTCGGCCATGCAGGCGCCCACGCTGTCGCCGGAGGCCGAGGCGGGGCCGGCAAGGGCCACCAACACGACAAGGGCGAGCAGCGGGGCCGCCAGAAGGCGATTCCGTTGGTTACGCATGGGTTCGACTCTCTTTCGTTCGACCCGTGCCTCAGGGCATCAGGAGGATGAAGACGACGAACCCGATGAGGGCCAGCGCCTCGGTGAAGGCGATGCCGAGGAACATCGTGGTCCGGGCCATGCCAGCGGACTCGGGCTGGCGGGCCATCGCCGAGATGGCGTTGCCGACCACTGTTCCGATACCGATGCCGGGGCCGATGGCCGCGAGGCCGTAGCCGAGGCCGGCACCGATGGCCTTGAGGCCCTCGAGCATCTCACCGGCTGCCGTTTGCGCCAGAACGTTCAGCACTTGGTTTCTCCTGGTTCGTGTTGTTCCGGGTCGGAGGATCCGAGTCCGGGTGGTTTGTTGGGATCTGTTGGTTTCGGGAAGTCGAGGGGTGCGCTGCGGCTAGTGGGCCGGGTGCATCGAACCGCCGATGTAGACGGCGGTCAGGATCGTGAAGATGAACGCCTGCAGGACCGAGACGAGGATCTCGAAGCCGGTCATGAGGACGAGCATGCCGAAGGGGGCGATCGCCGTCGGGGGAAAGGCACCCCACAGGGCGGTGGTGAGCACGGCGAAGGTGACCAGCAGGAGGTGGCCGGCGACCATGTTGGCCCAGAGTCGGATGGCCAGCGAGAAGGGCCGCACCACGAAGGTAGACACCAGCTCGATGGGGGTCACGATCAGGTAGAGGGCGACCGGCACGCCCGGGGGGAACAGGGAGTTCTTGAGGTAGCCACCGAGGCCCTGGGAGCGCACGCCGACCACGTTGTAGATGCACCACACGACGATGGCGAGGGTGATCGGGACGGCCATGCGACTGTTGGCCGGGAACTGGATGCCCGGGATGACCTCGGTGATGTTCGAGAAGAGGATGAAGAAGAACATCGTGGTCAGGAAGGGCATGAACTTCCTGCCCTCTGGGCCGATCGTCTCCATGACGATCGACTCCTCGACGAAGGTCACGCCCGATTCGGCGACGTGCTGGACGCCGGCGGGCACCAACGGGGCGTTCTTGCGACCGGCCACGAGGAAGATGGCCGCCGTGATGACGACCGCCGCCAGGTAGATCAGGACCGTCTTGTTGACGGCGTACACGGTCCCGTCGAACAGGAGGGCCGGCCACTCGAAGAGGTGGCTGACGGGCGGGAAGTCGAGGGCGAGCACGTTCACGTGTGGTGCTACTCCTGGGGTGACGTGGGATCGGTGGACGGTTCGTCACCGAACTTCCGTGCCGACGGCGCCAGGCCCGGGTGGGCCAGCGTCATCGACACACGCTTGGTCTCCGCTGCGAGGAGGCCGAGGTGGGTGACGAGCAGGGTGATGGCGAAGGGTACGGCGGAGAACCAGCCGGTGCTCTTGAACGCCAGGGCGATCACAGCCAGCAGGCCGAGTCGGACGACATAGCCGAGCAGGACGGCACCGTAGAGGGCGTTGAGCGAGACGGAGACGGCGCGACCGATGATGGCGGCACCGAGGAGGAAGTTGCCTGCGACGAGCAGCAGTGCCAGCCCGGCCGACACGGCGCCGTCGACACCGCCGAGGACGGCTCCGAGGACCAGGAAGGCCGGCGACACCCAGGCGGCGCGGCGAGCCAGGTCGCGGGCGATCTCCTGTTCGGGGCCCTCGGCGGGCAGCACGACATCGGCGTGATCGGTCGCGGCGCTCACGGAACCAACGGCCCCCGGGCCTGCCAGGCCTCGCGGCGGGAGGCGACCTCGCGGTCGAGGTTGATGCGGTAGTCGCGGGCCAGTCGCCACACGGAGTAGCCGGCGGTGACCAGCACGAAGGCGACCGTGAACACCGGCGAGGTGCCTATCGAACGGTCGAGGAGCCAGCCCAGCACGCCGAAGATCGCTGGGGTCACGGCCAACTCGAAGGCGGCGGCGGCGGCGTCGCCGAAGCCCTGCTTCAACTCGCGCGCTTCAGCCTGCTGCATCAACGTTGACCTCTGACGAGACGGGGAGGACGGGGGTGCATGAGGTGGGGGCGGAAGGCCCCCCCCAGCGCTTGTGAATATATTCTCTATCTCCCGTGAGGGCAACCCCCTACCCCTCGACGGCGGCGTGACATCCGGCTCGTGCGCGGGCTCATGCATCGCTGTCGGATTCCTCCTGTTCCGGACCGCCCCGGGCTCCGAGCCGGAGCCGCGGCCGACCCTCCCGGTACACCGGGTGGCGGGCCGTGCGCAGGCGCGGGTGCAACACCGTGAACAGCAGCAGGCAGACGGCGGCGATGCCGGTCGGCATGATGGCGTCGCCCCTGCCCGTGTAGGTCGGCCACAACACGAAGCTCGAGAGCAGCGCCGTCCATGCCCAGAGGATGAACACCGCCCGCCGGTGTCCGTGGCCCAACTTCATGATCCGGTGGTGTACGTGTTCCTTGTCGGCCTGGGTGATCCGAAGGCCCCGGGTGGCGATACGGCGCACGATGGCGAACGTCATGTCGAGCAACGGCACCCCGAGGATGAACAGCGGGATGAACAGCGGGGCGAAGAAGAAGAACGACTGGCCCGAGAAGGGGGCGTCGGTGCGGCCGCCCACGGAGACCGTCGATGCTGCCATCAACAGGCCCAGCAGCATGGAGCCACCGTCTCCCATCATGATCCGTGCCGGATAGATGTTGTGGGGCAGGAAGCCGACGCAGATGCCGATGACCAGCACGGCCAGGAGGGCACCGGGGTTGCCCTCGAAGAGGACGCCGGCGTCGCCGAGCCGCACCGCATAGAGGAGGAACGCGCCGGCTGCGATGCCCACGATGCCCGTCGCAAGACCGTCGAGGCCGTCGATGAGGTTGACGGCGTTGGCGATGAGCACGACCCAGACCACGGTGAACAGTGCCGACAGGTCCGGTGACAGCAGGATCAGGTCGAGGAACGGGACGCGCAGCACGAGCAGCGACACTCCGGCCAGCGACAGCACCGCGCCGGCGGCGACCATGCCCGCCACCTTGGCCGGGGCCGACACGGGGCGGACGTCGTCGAGCGTGCCGACGGCGCAGATGAGCGTTGCGGCGACCAGCAGCCCGATCATCTCCGTGGGGGTCGCGAAGGCCGCCGAGAAGTCGCCGATTCCCCAGGCAACGGCCAGGCCGACGACGAGGCCGGCCATCATGGCGAGCCCGCCCAGGGCGGGCATGGCGTACTCGTGGACGTGCCTTTCATCGGGGGCGACGACCAGGCCGGCCCCTGCTGCTGCCCGGCGGACTACCGGTGTGGCCAGCGCCGTGGCCAGCGCGGCCGCCACTCCGACGATCAGGTAGGCGGTCGCGGCGGGCATGGGATCAGGTGCCGACGCAGGTCCGGGTGGCGCCCGCCGAACTCATCGGCAGGCTCAGCCGCCGTACGGCGTGAACCTGCCGCACAGTTCGGCGACGTCGGCTCGAACCGCTGCAACCACCGAGTCGTCGTCGCGGCCGCGCAGTGTGTGGGCGATGAATTCGGCGATCTCGGCCATCTCGGCCTCCTTCATGCCCTGGGTGGTGGTCGACGGGGTGCCGATCCGGACGCCGCTGGTCACGAACGGCGAACGGGGGTCGTCGGGCACCGTGTTCTTGTTGAGCGTAATGCCCGCCCGGTCGAGGACATCCTGGGCGACGGCCCCCGTGCACTCCTCGTCGAAGGTTCGCAGGTCGACCAGCATGAGGTGGTTGTCGGTACCGCCGGAGACCAGCCGAAAGCCGTGGGAGGCGAGGGCCTCGGCCAGGGCCCGGGCGTTGGCGACGATCTGGCGGGCATAGCCGGCGAACGACGGGTCGGCCGCCTCGCGGAACGCCACGGCCTTGGCGGCGATGTGGTGCTCGAGCGGTCCGCCCTGGGTGCCCGGGAAGATGGCCCTGTCGATCGCCTTGGCGTACTCGGCCCGGCTGAGTATGCAGCCACCGCGGGGGCCGCGGAGGGTCTTGTGGGTGGTGAAGGTGACGACGTCGCAGTAGGGCACCGGGTTGGGGTGCACACCACCGGCGATGAGGCCGGCGATGTGGGCGGCGTCGAACATGAGCATCGCCCCGACCTCGTCGGCGATCTCGCGAAACGGTGCGGCGTCGATGGTGCGGGAGTAGGCGGTGGCGCCGGCGACGATCAACTTCGGGCGGTGGGCCTTGGCCTTGTCGCGCAGATCGTCGAGGTCGATGCGCTCGTCGCTGGCCGTGAGGCCGTACGACACGAACTCGTAGAGCATCGAGCTGGCGTTGACCGGCGAGCCGTGCGTGAGGTGGCCACCGTGGTCGAGGCTGAGGCCCAGCACGGTGTCGCCGTGCTCGAGCAACGCCTGGTACGCGGCCATGTTGGCGTTGGCGCCGGAGTGCGGCTGCACGTTGGCATGGTCGGCGCCGAACAGGGCCTTGGCCCGCTCGCGGGAGAGGTCCTCGACCTCGTCGACGTGGACGTTGCCGCCGTAGTAGCGCTTGCCGGGATAGCCCTCGGCGTACTTGTTGGTGAGCACCGAACCCGAGGCCTCGAGCACCGCCGGGGAGGCGAAGTTCTCGGAGGCGATGAGCTGGAGGGTGGTGTTCTGTCGCTCGAGCTCGTCGGCCACATAGCCGAACAGTTCGTCGTCGCGGGATGAGGGCCAGGGCATCGGGGCGCTCGATTCTCATGGTCGATCGGGTGCCTAGAGGCTAGTGGCCGGAGGTGGCACGCGACGGGGCGACGGCGTTGGAACGCAGTGCTTCGACCAGGGCGTCGGCGGCGGCGTCGGGTGGCACGTCGACCCTCTGGGCAAGGACCAGTTGCCGGACGGCGATCGGCTCGTGGCGGGCGGGGACGAGCGGTTCGGCACCTGGCTCGGCCTGGGCGGTCGGCAGCACTGCCCAGCCGAGCCCGAGGCGGACCATCTCGCGCAGTACCTCGGGTTGGTTCGACTCGGCGACCACCTCGAAGCGTGCCCCTGTGGCGGCCAGGGCGGTGGCGATGACGCTGCGTGTATGCGAGCCGGACGGGAACGCCACCCAGGGTCCCCAGGTGGCGGGGGTGCCGACGTCGGCGTCGTCGGGGGCGTAGACGAGGAGGGGTTCGTCGAGCAGCGGCTCGGCGATGACTTCGGCGGGGAGGTCGGCGGGCCGGACGAGGACCGCCACGTCGAGGTCGCCCCGCACGAGGGACTCGAGCAGTTGGCCGGAGGGGGCCACGGTGAGGTGGAGGTCGATGTCGGGGTGCCCGGTGCGAAATGCCCGGATGGCGAAGGCCCGGTGGTGGACGGCGACGGCGTCGATGGTGCCGAGGCGGACGTTTCCGGAGGTGCCGGTGCGGCGGGCCCCGGCCCAGCGGGCGAGGTCGCGGGTGGCGGCGACGACCCGGCGTGCGTGGGCGAGCACCTCGGCGGCGTCGGGGCGCAGCAGGGTCTGGCGGCCGCGACGCTCGAACAGCGGCAGGCCCACCCGGCGTTCGAGCTCGGCCAGGCCCTGGGTGAGGGCCGACGGGGTGACGCCGAGTCCGGCGGCGGCGGCGGCCCGGGTGGGGGCGTCGGCGGCGGCCACGAGGTACTCGAGCTGCTGGACGGTGAGGTTCGGGAGCACCGGGAGGTCACGTGGGGAGGCCATGTGGAACGCCTTCAGGTTGATTTAGTCATTCTAAACTCTAGCCGCAGTTGCTTCGATAACCCTTAGTCTCGGGGAATGCCTGAAACCACTGCTTCCCCATCCACGCGCTCCCCGCGCGACATCGCACCCGCCACCGGCCGACTCGGGATCCTCACGCCCGGCCTCGGCGCCGTCGCCTCCACCTTCATCGCCGGCGTGGTCGCCGCCCGCCAGGGCCTGACAGCCCCGATCGGCTCGGTCAGCCAGATGGCGCACATCCGCCTCGGCGCCCGCGACGAGGACCGCAACCCGCTGATCCGGGAGTTCGTCCCGCTCGCCGACCTCGACGACCTCGTCTTCGGCGGCTGGGACCCGATCTCGGCCAATGTGCTCGAGGCCGCCCGCACCTGCGGCGTGCTCGACGAAAGCGACCTCGCCCCGCTGTCGGCCGAACTCGAGGGCATCGTCGCGATGGACGCCGTATTCGACCAACGCTGGGTCAAGAAGCTCGACGGCGTGCGCGTCAAGCAGGTCGCCTCCAAGTGGGAGCAGGCCGAGGCGCTGATCGCCGACATCGACCGGTTCCGCACCGAAAACGGCTGCGACCGCCTCGTGATGGTCTGGTGCGGGTCGACCGAGGCCTACCAGGAGGCCAGCGCCGTCCACGACACCGTCGAGGCGTTCGAGGCCGGCCTGCGCACCGACGACGAGAACATCTCACCCAGCCAGATCTACGTGTACGCCGCCCTCATGAGCGACGTGCCGTTCGCCAACGGTGCCCCCAACCTGTCCGTCGACCTGCCGTGCATGATCGAGTTGGCCGAGGCCCGCGGCGTGCCGATCGCCGGCAAGGACTTCAAGACCGGCCAGACGCTCATGAAGACGCTCCTGGCACCCGGCTTCAAGGCCCGGATGCTCGGCCTGCGCGGCTGGTACTCGACCAACATCCTCGGCAACCGCGACGGCGAGGTACTCGACGACCCCGAGAACTTCAAGACCAAGGAGGTCTCGAAGCTCGGTGTGCTCGACACGATCCTCCAGCCCGATTCATACCCCGACCTCTACGGCGAGATCGACCACGTGGTGCGCATCAACTACTACCCGCCCCGCGGCGACAACAAGGAGGGGTGGGACGCCATCGACATCTTCGGATGGATGGGCTACCCGATGCAGATCAAGGTCGACTTCCTCTGCCGTGACTCGATCCTCGCCGCACCGATCGTGCTGGACCTGGCGCTGTTCCTGGACCTGGCCCACCGGGCCGGGCAGTCAGGTGTGCAGGAGTGGCTGTCGTTCTACCTCAAGGCCCCGCAGGCGGCCACCGACGCCGGCCCCGAGCACGACCTGTTCATCCAGCAGACCAAGCTCAAGAACACGCTCCGCGAGTGGATGGGCGAACAGCCCGTCACCCACTCAGAGGCCGGCTGACCCGGCGGACCGCTGGCCTTCAGGCGTTGGCGGGTTCCCGGCGCCAGAGCTCCGGGTAGAGGTCGGTGCCGATCCGGTCGCCAGACGACAGGCCCACCTCGGTCATGACGGCCGAGTTGTCGGGATCCATGCCCTCGGGACGGAACAGCACCCGCACGTCGTCGCCCAGCCACTGGGTGTTGAACACCTTCAGTTCCCGGTCGGGTGCAAGGTTGCCGGACCCGCCATGGACGATCCGGGCGTTGAAAACCACCACGTCGCCGGGCTCCATCGCCCACCCCAGGACCTCGTAGTCGTCCCGGTTGCCCTCGATGTCGGGAAACGGCACGACGTCGTCGTCGAACTCCACCCGGTCCCGGTCGTCGCCGGTGAGGGCCCCGAAGTTCTCCTGGCGGAACTTCTGCGTCCAGCGGTGTGACCCGGCCACGAACTCGAGGGTGCTGGCCCGCTCGACGGGCACCAGCGGCATCCACGCCGAGCAGGTGTCGAACCCCTCGACCGACCAGTACGGCTCGTCCTGGTGGAACGGGGTGCGGAACTGCGTCCCGGCGGAACGCACGAACACGGCGTCGAAGAAGAAGTTGACGGCCTCGACCTCCATGAGCCGCCCGGCGATCTCGGCCATGTCGGAGCGGAAGGCGAAGTCGCGGTACTCGGGGATGTGGAGCCACGACTGGCTGTCGTAGAAGGTGGTGCGCCCGTCGGCGTCCCGGTCCCAGAAGCGGCCCCGGTCGGAAGGCTCGGCGATGTTGCACTCGATGCCGGCAGCCAACTTCGCTATCCACTCGGGACCGAACGCCTGGCGCAGGCACACGGCGCCGTCACGCGAGTAGGCGGCGACCAGATCGTCGGTGACCAGTTCGGCGACGCCCATCGGACCCCCGTGTCGTTCAGAACCTGTGCAGAGCGCGGCAACGAAGCAGCGACACCCGGTCAGATGTTGGCCTGGCGGTCCTTCCAGTACTCGTCCTTCAGGAGGCGCTTGTAGAGCTTGCCGGTCGGGTGGCGGGGCAGCTCTTCACGGAAGTCGACGCTGCGGGGGCACTTCACGTCGGCCAACTGCGACCGGCAGTAGGCGATCAGCTCCCGCTCGAGCTCGGGGCCGGGGGTGGTGCCGTCGGCCGGCTGGACCACCGCCTTGACCTCCTCGCCGAAGTCGTCGTTGGGCACGCCGAACACAGCCACGTCGAACACCGAGGGGTGCATCGTGAGGACGTTCTCCGTCTCCTGGGGATAGATGTTCACCCCACCCGAGATGATCATGTACGCCTTGCGGTCCGTGAGGTAGAGGAACCCGTCCTCGTCGAGTCGGCCCACGTCGCCCAGGGTCGAGAGGTCCTCGCCCAGGCGGGCGGCGGCCGTCTTCTCGGGATCGTTGTGGTACTCGACCTTGATGTCCGAGCGGAAGTAGATGCCACCCTCCTCGTTGGCCGGGAGTTCGTTGCCCTCGTCGTCGACGATGACGACCTCGCCCATTATCGCCTTGCCGACCGAGCCCGGGTGGGCCAACCAGTCCTCGGAGTTGGTGAACGTGAGGCCGGTGCCCTCGGTGCCGGCGTAGTACTCGTAGATCACGGGTCCCCACCAGTCGATCATCTGGCGCTTCACCTCGACCGGACAGGGGGCGGCGGCATGGATGGCGACCCGCAGCGTCGACAGGTCGTACCGGGAGCGGACCTCTTCGTCGAGCTTGAGCATCCGCACGAACATGGTGGGCACCCACTGGCTGTCGGTGACGCCGTGGCTCTCGATCAGGGCCAGGGACTGCTCGGGGTCGAACTTCTCCATCACGATGATGGTGGTGCCGAGGCCCAGGTAGCCCATGCAGAAGCGCAGCGGCGCCGAGTGGTACAGCGGCGCCGGCGAGAGGTAGGTGCCTCCCGGCTGCGAGCCGAACAGGATCTGTGCCATCGCCGAGATGGATCCGGCCGTGCCGAGCGGCTCGGGGACCAGCGTCCTCTTGATCCCCTTCGGCCGGCCGGTGGTACCCGACGAGTAGAGCATGTCGGTGCCGCTCACCCAGTCGGGATCGGCCTCGGAGGACTGGGCGGCGACGGCGTCCTCGAAGGAGGCGTGGTCGGGCAGTTCGCCACCGATCGAGAAGCGGACCTCGACGTTCGGCGTGGCGGCGGTGACCTCGGCCAGCACGTCTTCCTTGTAGGGGGAGGTGACGAACACGCGGGCGCCGCAGTCGTCGACGATGTAGGCCAGTTCCTCGGCGGTCAGTCTGGACGACGCCGCCGTGTAGCGGAGGCCGGCGTAGTGGGCGCCCCAGACGAGCGGCAGGAACTCGATCCGGTTCTCGAGGCATAACGCCATGTGGTCGCCGAACCCCAGCCCGAGGCTGTGGAACAGGTTGGCGATGCGACAGGCCTGCCCGTGGAGTTCGCCGAAGGTCATCGTCTCGCCGGATGCGGCCATGACGATGGCGGGACGGTCGGGGTCCTCGACCGCCCAGTAGCCCGGGTATTCGGTCAGTGCCGGTTCAGGGGCGGAGGTGTCGTCGGTCATGGCGTCGAACCGTACCGCCGGACGTCAGGTGGGACCGAGACGGGTGGGACCCGGGCGGACTGTCACATGGGATGCGTACTCTCTGGGACGACATGAACGCCACCTTCGCCTTCACCGCCTATGGGGCACCCGCCACCGTCGCTCTCGCCGATGCCATCGCAGCGGCCAAGGGCGACGACCTGCTGGCTCCCGTCACCGTGGTTGTGCCCTCGAACCTCGTGGGAGTGTCGGCCCGACGCACGCTGGCCGCAGGCTCGCCCGCCGGGCTGGCCGCAGTCCGCTTCGAGACCGTCCTGGGCCTGGCCCGCCTGCTGGCCGGGCCCTCGCTTCCCGGTGGGCGCCGCCGGGTCACCGACCCCGTGGTGGGCGCTGCAGTGCGGTCCGTCCTCGCATCGTCGGCCGAGCTGCTGCTACCCGTCGCCCGCCATCCGGCCACCGAGCGGGCGCTGGTCCGGGTCCACCGCGAGCTGCGCGAACTCGACGACGACGCGCTCGAGGCGCTGGCCGACACAGGTCCCCGGGCCGTCGAGGTGGTGCGCCTGCACCGCGAGGTCCACGGCCGCCTTGCCGGACGCTACGTCGACGAGGTCGACCTGCACCGGGCTGCGACAGCCACCGTCGCCGCAGGGCACCCCCTGCTCGACGGGCTGGGCGCTGTCGTACTCCACCTCCCCGACCGACTCCCGGCGTCGGGCCTCGCACTCGTCGAGGCACTGGCGGCCAACGGCCCGGTCGCCGTCGTCGTCGCCCACACCGGCGACGCCGGGGCCGATGCGCCCCTGCACCACCTGGTCGCACGGCTGGGCGGCACGCTGCCGCAGGAACCACCGGTGGCGCCTGCATCACGCCTGCTGGTGCGCTCGGTCGCCGACCCCGACGAAGAGGCACGGCTGGCGGTCCGTGAGGTGCTCGCCGGGGCGAGGGCCGGAATCGCCTTCAACCGCATGGCGATCGCCCACCCGGGCAACGACCGCTACGCCCGACTGCTCCACCAGCACCTGGCCGCCGCCGACGTGCCGTTCAACGGCGTGGCCGGCCGGCGACTGGGCGGGTCCCTCACCGGTCGCACACTGCTGGCGCTGCTCGCCCTCCCAGACCACGACCTTGCCAGGACCGCCGTCATGGCGTTGCTCACCTCGGGGGCCATCCTGGGCCTCGACGGCCTACCCGTGCCGGTCACCGCCTGGGAGCGGCTGGCCCGCGACGCCGGCGTGGTGGCCGATATCGACCAGTGGGACCAACGCCTCAACCGCTACATGGCCGACCAGGATGCCCGCCTCACCGAACTCCAGGCTGAGGGAGCCGATCCGACCCGGCTGCGGGGCCCCCGGGAGCGCACGGCCCGGACCGGCGACCTGCTGGCGTTCGTCCGGCAATTGGCCGATGACCTCGACCCCGAACAGCGCCCCACCGACTGGCCGGGCCTCACCCACTGGGCCACCGGGCTCCTCGATCGCTACCTGGGCTCACCGACCGACCGTGCCGACTGGCCACCCGAGGAGGCCGACGCCCACACCCGTGTCGGCGACCTGCTCCGCAACCTGGCCGGCCTCGGAACGATCGAGGCCGCTCCGGGCCTTGCCAACTTCCGACGGGCCGTTGCCGACGGCCTCGACCGCGAGGTCGACCGCGAGGGCCGGTTCGGAAACGGCGTGTTCGTCGGCGGCTTCGGGGCCACCGCCGGGCTCGACCTCGACCGGGTGGTCGTCGTCGGCCTCGCCGAGGGGGTCACCCCGCCCCGCCGACGCGACGACCCGCTGCTGTCCGACACCGTCCGCCGCACCCTCGACGGGGCACTCTCCCTGCGGGCCGAACGACAGGCCGACCTCCACCGCAGCGTCCTCGCCACGTTCGCCTCCGGGGCAACCGACCGGGTGCTGGTATTCCCCCGTGGCGACCTCGGCTCCAGGACCGAGGCCGTGCCGTCCCGGTGGCTGCTCGACCAGGTCGAGACAGAACTCGGCGAACGACCCAGCCCGGCCCAACTCGAGGCCCTCGAGGTCGACTGGTTCGCCACCTCGTCGTCCTTCGCCCAGTCACTCGAACATCTCGACCATCCGGCCGACCACCACGAATACGCACTCGCCGAACTCCTCCGCGACCGCCACCGGGGCCTCCTCCCCGACGTGAGCGACCGGCGGTCCACGGACGTGGTGCTCGACCGCGGCATCGCCCTCGTCCGGGGACGCGAGAATCCGGAACTGACCCGCTTCGACGGCCTGCTCGACGGCGTCGAACTCCCCTCGCCCGCCGACGGCCACACCATCCTCTCCGCCACCCGGCTCGAGAACTGGGTCAGGTGCCCGTACGCCTACTTCATGCACTATGTCCTCGGTGTCGGGGCCCTCGACGAACCCGCCGACGAGGACGGCATCACGCCCCTGGCGCGCGGGTCGCTCGCCCACGGGATCCTCGACCGGTTCCTAACCGAGTCGATCGACGCCGGCGACCTGCCCTCCCCCGACGTGGCATGGGGCCCCACCCACCACGAGCGCCTGGGCCGCATCTGCGAAGAAGAGTTCACCCTGGTCGAGGACCGCGGCCTCACCGGACGCCCCCTCCTGTGGCAACGCGATGGCGGCCGGCTGCGACGGGCGCTCACCGAGTTCCTCCTCCACGACGACGAACGACGCAGCGGCGACCTCCTCACCCCGGCTGCCGCCGAGATGGCATTCGGGTTCGACGGCAACGAGCCCTTCGTCCTGCAACTCGCCGACGGCCGCACCCTGCGATTCCGCGGGAGCATCGACCGCGTCGACCGGGCCGTCGGTGGCGGGCTGGTCGTAACCGACTTCAAGACCGGGAAGAAGCAGTACTACAGCAAGGTCAGCGAGGACTCGCCCGACGTCAACGGCCAGTACCTCCAGCTTCCCCTGTACGGGCTCGCCGCCCGAGAGCGCCTGGCGGCCCCTGATGCCGACATCGAGGTTCGCTACTGGTTCCTCACCGACGGCGGCAGGGTCGTCGGACACCCCCTGTCCGCTCCGGTGCTCGAACGGTTCGACCATGTGCTGGCCACGATCATCGACGGCATCGAACAGGGCCTGTTCCCCGCCCGACCCCCCGAGTCCTCCTACGGCATCGGGTGCGACTACTGCGACCCCGACGACCTGGGCACGAAGTCCGGTCTGGAGCACTGGGGGCGCAAGCGCCTCGATCCCCGACTCGACGACTACCGCCGCCTCATCGGCGACCTGCCCGACGACGGCCCGGTCGCCATCATCGAACTCGGAGGCACAGATGGTTGAGCCCACGGACCGGACCGTGCCCATCGACCAGGCGGCGCGCGACCGCATCTCCACCGACCTCGGCACCACCCTGTTCGTCGAGGCCGGCGCCGGCACCGGCAAGACCAGCGCACTCGTCGACCGCATCGTGTCCCTCGTGCTCTCGGGCGTGTCCGTCGAGCACATCGCCGCCATCACCTTCACCGACCGGGCGGCCACCGAGCTCCGTGACCGGGTCCGTCGCCGCCTCGAGGCGATGGCCGCCGGGCAGGGCACCGAGGCCGAGGTCGCCGCCCGGGCACTGGTCGAACTCGACGGCGCTGCGCTGTGCACCCTCCACGCCTTCGCCCAGCGGATCCTCGTCGAGCACCCCATCGAGGCCGGGTTGCCGCCGGCGGTAGAGGTCATGGACGAGGTGTCGTCGCTGGTCGACTTCGACGAGCGTTGGGCCGGAGTCGTCGACACGTTGCTCGGCGACCCACGGCACGCCTTCACGGTGCTGGCCGGCTTCGAACTCGGCATCAGCCTCCGCCACCTGCGAGAAATGGCCCACCGGCTCGATGACAACTGGGACCTCGTCGACCACCGGCTGGCGTTCACCCCCGATCCCCGGCCGATCGACGTAGGACCGTTGCTCGCCGACCTGCGCGAGGTGGTCGAACTACGCGAGCACTGCACCGCCGAAGCCGACACGATGCTCGACCGACTCGACCTGGTCGAGTTGTTCACCGACCGGCTCGAGGAGGCCGACGGCGACCCCCTGGCGGTGGTCCGGGTCCTCGGAGACTGCAAGGTCGTCACCGGCCGGCAGAAGGTCGGCAACAAGAAGAACTGGGCGGGCAGCATCTCCATCGACGAGGTGCGCGACCGACTCTGGGCCGTCGGCGACCGCATCGGCGCCGAGGTCGAACAACTCAACGACGAGATCCTCGACCGTCTGGTGGAGGTCGTGGGCCGTGGTGCGGTCGAGGCCGCCGAACGCCGCCGGCGGCAGGGGCAACTCGGATTCCACGACCTGCTGGTCCTGGCACGACGTGTCCTGACCGACCCGGTCCATGGACGCTCCGTGCGCACCGCCCTCGCCGACCACTACCACTGCCTCCTACTCGACGAGTTCCAGGACACCGACCCGCTCCAGATCGAGTTGGCGGCCCTCATCGCAGACCCCGACACCGCCACCGACGACTGGCGCCACCTGCGCCCCCGGCCCGGGTCGCTGTTCTTCGTCGGCGATCCGAAGCAGTCGATCTACGGGTTCCGACGGGCCGACATGGCCGTCTACCTCGACGCCCGCGAGGCCTTCGGGGACGACGCCGTGCACCTCGAGCAGAACTTCCGGACCACCGGACCCATCCTCGGCTGGGTCAACGGCGTGTTCGAACGCCTCATCGAGCACCGGCACCGGAAACAACCCGAGTACACGCCGCTGGTTCCCGCCCGGGTCGATGGCTCCACCGGTCCCCCGGTGGTACTGCTCGGCACCGACGATTCGGAGAAGCGCAGTGCCGCCGACCTCCGTGCAACGTCGGCAGCCGATGTCGCCGCCGCCGTGAGCACGGCACTGGCCGAGGGCTGGACGATCTTCGACGAACACCTGCCGGCCCCCGACGGCGGACCCCTGGGCGGTGACTGGCGTCCCTGCGAACCCGGCGACATCGCCATCCTCGTCCGGAGCCGCACCCCGGTCGATGCCCTGGCCGCCGCACTCACCGATGCCGGCATACCGCACCGCATCGAAGCGGGCTTCGACCCCCTGGCCACCGACGAGGTCCGCGACCTCCTCACCACCCTCCGGGCCGTCGACGACCCCACCGACGAACTCGCCCTGGCCACGGCGCTGCGCTCGCCGCTGTTCGGCTGCGGCGACGACGACCTGTTCGAGTTCGCCTCGGCGGGCGGGCGCTGGAACCACCAGGACCCCGGCTCCTCCGGCCTCCCCGCCGACCACCCGGTGCTCGAGGGCATCGCCTGGATGGCGGCCCTGCACGCCCGCCGGCCATGGGAAGGGGCCGCCGACCTGGTCGAACACCTGGTGCGCGACCGACGTGCCATGGAGTTGGCACTCTGCTCGCCCCGGCCCCGCGACGCATGGCGACGCATCCGCACGTTCCTCGACACCACACGGGCCTTCGGCGAGACACGGGGCAGCGACCTCCGGTCGTTCCTGGCCTGGTGCCGACTCCACTCGGCCGACGACGTCCGGGTCGACGAGGTCGTGCCCCCGGAGCCCGACGACAACGCCGTGCGCATACTCACGATGCACGGCGCCAAGGGCCTCGAGTTCCCGATCTGCGTCCTCGCCGACCTCGGTAGCAAGCGCATGAGCGGCGCAATGTCCGTCCACTTCCCCGAGGAGGGCGGCATCGCCGTGGCCCTCACCAAGAAGTTGGCAAACGCCGCCCACCGGACCCACGCCGATGCCCTGCTCGACGCCGACCACCTCGAGCGGTTGCGCCTCCTCTATGTCGCCGCCACCCGTGCCCGCGACCACCTGGTCCTCGCCCTGCGCCGCAGTACCCCGGCCAAGGAGCCCGACCACACCGCCACGGTGACCAACGCCGAGATCCTCGCCACCGCCTCCGCCGACATCGACAACCACCTGGCTCTCGAACCCGTCATCCGGCCGTTGCCGCCACTGTTTCCCCCCGACACAACTCCGATCCCCGACGAGTCGACCTGGGCGACCGAACTGACCACTGCCCGGACCAGCGGCAAGAGGCGACGCACCGTCGCCGCCACGTCGCTGGCGGCCGACGCCGCCGAACCGGACACAGGAGGCGAAGGGACCGACCACCGATGGCACGGCGAGTCCGGACGACACGGTCCGGCGATCGGGCGGGCGGTGCACCAGGCCCTCGAGGTCACCGACCTCGGGGGTGACGGCGCCGCCGATGCACGTGCGGCTGCGGCATCGGAGGACGTCGATTCCGATGCAGTGGAGGCGATGGTTGCCGCCGCTCTGGCCACACCCTCGGTGCAGGCTGCTGCCGCTTCCCGGCACTGGCGCGAGCTCTACGTGGCCGTACCCGCAACCGACGACGTGCTCCTCGAGGGCTATCTCGACCTGGCGTGGCGCTCGACCGAAGACGGCATCGACGGCTTCACGGTCCTCGACTACAAGACCGACGCCTTCTCCACCGAGTCCGAGCTCGACGCCAAGGTCGCCCGCTACCGGCACCAGGGTGCCGCCTACGCCCTCGCCCTGGGCCGGGCCACCGGTCTGACCGTGCACCACATGGTCTTCTGCTTCGTGGGAGGGCCCAACGGCACCCCGGCAGTCGAACGCCGGATCGACGACCTCGACGTGGCCATCGCCGAAGCCGAGGCCCGGTTGGTGGCACCGGGCTAGCCTCCACGGGGTGACGCAGCTCCCCTTCCGCAGCGTGCTGTTCGCCCCCGGCAACCGGGCCGACGTGCTCGCCAAGTTGCCCCGCAGCGGACCCGACGCCGCCGTCATCGACCTCGAGGACGCCACCCCTGCCGACCAGAAGGCCGAGGCCCGGGTCATCTGCCGTCAGGTCACCGCCGACCTGACCGCCTCGCATCCCGGCCTGCCGCTGCTGGTCCGGATCAACGCCGCCGACACCGGGCACTTCGCCGACGACGTGGCCGACGGGTTGTCCCCGGGGCTCGCCGGCGTGGTCGTGCCCATGTTGGACTCCAGCGAGGCCGTCGAAGCGGTCGCCGACGCCCTCGACGCCGCCGGTCACACGGACCTGCCGATCATGGCGGGGCTCGAAACGGTCGCCGGGGTGGTCGATGCCCGCACCGTCACCACCCACCCACGGGTGGCGTGGTGCTACTTCGGCGCCGAGGACTACGTCGTCGACCTCGGCGGCGTGCGTACCGATTCCAACGACGAGGTTGCCGTCGCCCGGGCGCAGGTGGCACAGGCAGCCCGGGTCGGCGGCGTCCACGCCATCGACATGGTGGTCCGGAGCCTCGACGACGAGGCGCGGTTCCGCAGGGAATCCGCGGAGGCCCGTGCGCTGGGATTCTCCGGCAAGCTCTGCATCCACCCAGCCCACGTGGCGCTGGCCCACGACTGCTTCCAGCCCACCGACGCCGAGATTGCCTGGGCCGGCCGTGTGGTCGAGGCCTGGGAGGCCGCCGTCGCCCGCGGCGACGCCGCCATCCAGGTCGACGGCGGCATGGTCGACGAGCCGGTGGCACGTCGGGCCCGGGCCATACTCGGGGCCGACTGATCCCACGCCGGCCCGGCGTGCCATCCTGAGTCGGGCACGAACCCGGAGGTTTCCGATGGCCAACCTGGTCCCCGAAGGCGGGGCGCTCTACGGCATCCAACTCCCCATCCAGACACTGACGCGCACCCTGGTCGACCCCTGGGAGGACGACGCCACCACCGACGACCTCCTCACGGTGGCCAGGGCGGCCGAGGCAGCGGGCCTCGACTTCGTGGGCGTGTGTGACCACGTTGCGGTCCCCGACAACGAGTACGCCGCCAACATGCGCACCACCTGGTACGACCCGGTTGCGACACTGGCCTGGCTGGGCGCCCAGACCGCGTCTATCGGCCTGTTGTCGGTGGTATGGGTCGCCGCCTACCGCCACCCGCTGCTCACCGCCAGTTCCTTCGGCACCCTGTCGCACCTCACCGGTGGGCGGGTGATCCTGGGTGTCGGTGCCGGACACGTCGAGGCGGAGTTCGAGGCGCTGGGCATCGACTACCACCAGCGGGGGAGGATCCTCGACGAGTGCATCGACGCCGTCCGGGGCGCATGGGCCGACACCTACGTGAACCACGAGGGCGACCACTTCTCGTACTCGGACGTCGGGGTGGCGCCCGGTCCACCGAATGGCAACCTCCCGATCTGGGTGGGCGGCGCCGGTGCTCCTGCCTGGAAGCGTTGTGGCCGGCAGGGCGACGGCTACATCCCCATGGGCGCCCCGCGCGATGCGTACCCGGAGATCATCGACACGATCCACCGGGCCGCCGAGGAGGCCGGACGGGACGACGCCTCGTTCGACATCGGGATCATGCCCGGCTGGACCTACATCGGCGATCCGCCCGACGACCTACCGATGGCATGGCTCACCGGCAAACCTGACCAGATCGCCGAATCGCTGCGCGAGGACAGGGCCGTCGGAGCCAACGTGTTCCACCTCAAGTTCCGCGGCCGAACCCTCGACGAGTACCTCGACCAACTCGCCGCCTTCAGCGAACAGGTGCGACCGCTGCTCTAGGAACGACGCTCGGACAGGCGCCGGATCCGGAACCTTTTGCCGCGAGGGGTGTGACCCGGGCCCGGACGGGCGATCATGGGGGCATGGTCGACATCGACGAGGACACCCAACAGGCCCTGCTGCTGTTCAACCGACGCGCCGAGGCCGAGAAGCAGGCTGTCGCCGCGGCGAAGCGCCTGGCCAAGGCGGAGAGCGCCAAGGACGAGGCCTCCGAGGCCGTGAAGCGGGCTCGAGGGGGCGAGGAACTCGCCGCCGCTGAGACCACCTGGCGCGAGGCCGTCCAGGCCTGGCAGGACATCCGCGACGGCAAGGAGCCGGCCGCCGAAGACGCACCCGACGAGCCCGACGCCGAAGACGCTGCCGCCGAAGACGCACCCGACGAGCCCGACGCCGAAGACGCTGCCGCCGAAGACACACCCGACGAGCCCGACGCAGACGAAGACGACGAACCCGAACCCGACGCCGAAGACGAC